>Ga0193753_10000229_pt1 | contig 55089 bp, 37 predicted proteins | sample H1c2metaG_FD_144925 | JGI IMG/M metagenome (GOLD analysis project Ga0193753, IMG submission 144925) | Soil microbial communities from a riparian zone of the East river system, Colorado, United States - H1c2 | ecosystem: Environmental > Terrestrial > Soil > Riparian zone | place: USA: East...
GCTCGGGCGCATCGCCCCAGGTCCGCAACATGGCCACCGTGGGCGGGAACTTGCTCCAGCGCACGCGCTGCCCTTACTTCCGCGACCTGGCCACGGCGTGCAACAAGCGCGAGCCGGGGGCGGGGTGCGCGGCGATCGGCGGTTACACCCGGTCGCACGCGGTGCTCGGCACCAGCGACCACTGCATCGCCACGCACCCGTCGGACATGGCGGTCGCGCTGGTGGCGCTCGACGCGGTGATCCACGTACGCTCGGTGACCGGCTCGCGCGCGATCGCGGCGGCCGACTTCCACACCGCGCCGGGCGGTCGGCCCGACGTCGAGACGGTGCTGCGGCCCGGCGAGCTCATCACCCACGTCGACCTGCCGGCCTCGCCGATGGCCGCGCGCTCGCGCTACGTGAAGGTCCGCGACCGGGCCTCGTTCGCCTTTGCCCTGGCGTCGGCCGCGGTGGCGGTCGAGCTGCGCGACGGAGCGATCGCCAGCGCGCGCGTGGCGCTGGGCGGGGTGGCGACCCGGCCGTGGCGCAGCCGCGAGGCCGAGCAGGCGCTGGTCGGGCAGCCGGTCGGCCCGGAGACGTTCCGCCGCGCGGCCGACGCCGCGCTCGCCGCCGCGCGACCGCAGCGCGACAACCGCTTCAAGGTCGAGCTGGCCCGCCGCACGCTGGTCCGCGCCCTGGGGCTGGCGACCGGGTCCGACCGCGTCGCCCGAGGAGGTGCTCCGTGAGCCAGTCGTCTCGTCCCCGCGGCGCGGTCGGTCAGCCGATCGATCGCGTCGACGGCCGCGCCAAGGTGACAGGGCAGGCCACCTACGCCGCCGACGTCGCCGTCGCTCACGTCGCCCACGCGGTGATCGTGACCAGCCCGGTGTCGCGCGGCCGCATCACGTCCATGGACGTCGCTGCGGCCCGGCGCGCGCCCGGCGTCCTCGCCGTCCTCACCCACGAGAACGCGCCCGAGGTCCCCGCCGCGCCCGGCGAGGAGAAGGGCGCGGGCGATCGCGTGCTGCAGATCCTCCAGGACGACCGCATCGTCCATGCCGACCAGCCGATCGCGGTCTGCGTGGCCGACACCCTCGAGCGGGCCCAGCACGCCGCCGGCCTGGTCAGCGCTCGCTTCGCCGCCGGGCCGGCCCGCGGCGCGATCGATACCGATCTGGGCAGCGCCTACGTGCCGAAGACCGCCGGGCCGGGCCAGAAGCCCGACTCCAGCCGCGGCGACGTCGCGGCCGGCATGCGCGCCGCGCGCGCGCGGGTCGAGGCGACCTACACGACGCCGGTCGAGACCCACAACCCGATGGAGCCGCACGCCACGATCGCGGTGTGGCAGGGCGACGATCGCCTGACCCTGTACGACTCAACCCAGGGCATCTTCGGGGTGCGCAAGCGCCTGGCCGAGGTGTTCAAGCTCGAGCCCGACCAGGTGCGGGTCATCAACCACTTCGTGGGCGGCGGGTTCGGCTGCAAGGGCTCCCCATGGTCGCACGTGGTGCTGGCCGCGATGGCGGCGCGCGTGGTCCGCCGCCCGGTCAAGCTGGTGGTCACCCGGCAGCAGATGTTCTCGCTGGTCGGCCACCGGCCGCGCACGATCCAGAAGGTCGCCCTCGGCGCTCGCGCCGACGGCGTGCTCACCGCCGTGCGCCACGACGTCGTGGCCGAGACCTCGCGCTTCGACGAGTTCGTCGAGGGGAGCGCGACCACCACGCGGCTCCTCTACGCCTGCCCGAACGTGGCGACCACGCACCGGCTGGTCCGGCTCGACGTCCCGACCCCGACCTTCACGCGCGCGCCCGGGGTCGCCTCGGGTACCTTCGCGCTCGAGTCGGCCATGGACGAGCTGGCCTACCAGCTCGGCATCGATCCGGTCGCGCTGCGCCTGAAGAACCACGCCGACCGCGACCCGGACGCCGACAAGCCATGGTCGAGCAAGTCGCTGCGCGAGTGCTACCGGCGCGGCGCCGAGCGGTTCGGCTGGTCGCGCCGCACGCCGACGCCCCGCTCCATGCACGACGGCCGCGTCCTCATCGGCTGGGGCATGGCGACCGCGAGCTACCCGGCCAAGCAGATGCCCTCGTCGGCCCGCGCGCGCATCCGCCCCGACGGGTCCGTCCTGGTCCAGTCCGGCACCCAGGACATCGGGACCGGCACCTACACGATCATGACGCAGATCGCCGCCGACGCGCTGGCCCTGCCGACCGGCGTGGTCCGCTTCGAGCTGGGCGACACGATGTTCCCCGAGGCGCCGCTCTCGGCCGGTTCGTTCACCGCGTCGAGCACCGGCTCGGCGGTCAAGATGGCGTGCCTGGCCCTGCGCCGGAAGCTGGCCGAGCTGGCCGTGGCCGACCGACGGTCGCCGCTCCACGAGCTCTCGCCCGACCAGATCGACGCCCGGGACGGCGCCCTGGTGGCGCGCGGCCGGCGCGACCCGTACGTCGACATCCTCCGCCGCTCGGGCCAGCCCGAGGTCGAGGCCGAGTTCAAGACCGAGGAGAAGGCCGAGCGCAAGAAGTACACGACCCAGGCGTTCGGCGCCCAGTTCGCCGAGGTGCGGATCGACCGCGAGCTCGGCCAGGTGCGGATGAGCCGGTACGTGGGCGCCTTTGCCGCCGGCAGGATCCTCAACCCCAAGACCGCGCGCAGCCAGTTCATCGGCGGCATCGTGTGGGGCATCGGCCAGGCGCTCCAGGAGCACACCGCGCGCGACCCCCGCACCGCCCGCGCCGTCACCCGCGACCTGGTCGACTACCACGTGCCGGTCCACGCCGACGTGCCCGACATCGACATCCTCACCGTCGACGAGGACGACCCGTACGTGAACGAGATCGGCGCCAAGGGGGTGGGCGAGATCGGTATCACCGGGTGCGGCGCGGCGATCGCCAACGCCGTCCACCACGCGACCGGCGTCCGGGTGCGCGACCTGCCGATCACCCTCGACAAGTTGCTCTGACCCGACGATAGTCGTCGGTCATGTCGATCCGGTCGTTCGGGGCTTCTCTCCTCGTGGTGGTGGCGGCATCGGCCGCGGGCGGCTGTTCGGACGACTCGGGCGGCTCCGCCGACTCGGGGCCGGGATCGATCGCCGACGGCGCCGTGGAGATCCCCGACGGCGCGCCGGGTGACGCCGCGACCGCCGCCGATGGCGCGGTCGGCGACGCGGGGCTGCCAGACGGTGGTCCACCCGATGGCGGGCCGCTGCCCGACGCGGCGATCGAGCAGTGCGGGCGCATCCGCTGCGATTGCACCTTCGCCGGCATCCAGCTGTTCGGCCGGGTGCAGTACGTCGACAGCTTCCCCGACATCCAGGTCCGCGTGTCGTCGTTCCCCGATCTCCTCGTGCGCGAGGGCAGCTTCGCCGACGAGTGCGGAGAGTGGGAGATCGTGGACAGCTTCCCCGACTTCACCGTCGAGATCGTCGACGCGTTCGAGGACTTCGAGATCGAGTACTCGAGCTTCCCCGGGATCCCCTGACGGCGCGCGGCGTCCCCGCCTGAGCTCCGCTGGCGGCGGCGCACTCGCGGGTACAATGCAGGCGCATGTCCGAGCCGGGCGCATTTTACGTCCCCGACCGCTCTCGCTTCGTCGCCACCGAGCTCACCCGGGGCCCATGGAGCAACGATCACCAGCATGGAGGTCCGCCGTCGGCGCTGCTCGCCCGCGCCATGGCGCGCTGGGGGGACGACGCCGCGGAGCTCACGCTCGCTCGTCTCACGGTGGAGCTCCTCCGGCCGGTTCCGATCGCCCCGCTCGAGGTCGACGTCGAGCTGATCCGGGCGACGCGCAGGGTGCAGCGGCTCTCCGCGCGGCTGCTGGCGGGCGGCGACGAGGTCGCCCGCGCGGTCGGCCTGCGCGTGCGCGTCGGAGCGCTCGACCTCCCGCCGGCGCGCGTCGCGCCGCGGCCGCCGTTCGCCGACCCTCAGCTCTTGCCCGGGTTCACCTTCCCGTTCTTCCGCCACTCGGTGGGCTACCACACCGCGGTCGACATCCGGATCGCGCGCGGCGACTGGGGGCTCGGTCCGGCCGCCGCGTGGCTTCGCCCGCGCGTGCCCCTCCTGGCCGGCGAGGAGTCGTCGCCACTCGAGCGGACCCTCGTCGTCGCCGACGCCGCGAACGGCATCTGCCCCGCGCTTCCGGTCGACGAGTTCACATTCGTCAACGCCGATCTCACGGTGGCGCTGTTCCGTCCCGCGGTCGGCGAGTGGATCGGCCTCGACGCGCGCTCGCTGGTCGCACCCGCGGGCACCGGCCTCGTCACCTCCGAGCTGGTCGACGCCGACGGCGAGTTCGGACACGTCCTCCAGTGCCTCGTCGTCGCTCGCCGGGCGTGAGCGCCGGACAGCCGCTTACCTGTGCCGCTGCCGTCGCGCTGGTCGAGCAGGCGGCGCTCGCCCGGCGCGGCGACGCAGCCGCGGCGCGGGCGAGCGCGGACGAGCGGACCGGGCAGGCCTACGGGCGCGCCTCGAGCACCATGTTGAACGGCGTCTCGGACGCGCGGCGGAAGCGGCTGAAGCCGCCCTTGGTCGCCACGTCGCGCAGGCGGGCCTCGCCGGCCTGAGCGCCCAGGGCGGGGCCGTTCTGGGACAGCGAGTGCGGCACGCACAGCATGGTGGACGCCGCGTAGAACAACCGCCCGACCGGGTTCAGGTTGTCCTTCAGCGAGTCGTTGGCCATCGGCTCGACGATCATCCAGGTGCCGTCGGCGGCGAGCTTCTGGCGGGCGTACCTGGCGGCCCCGACCGGATCCTCCATGTCGTGGAGGCAGTCGAAGTTGGCGATGAGGTCGTAGCCGTCACCCGGAAAGTCGGTCGACTTCGCGACCTCGAACTTCACCTGGTCGCCGACCCCGGCGGCCCTGGCGCGCTCGCGCGCGGTGACGATCGAGCCCTCGTGGGAGTCGATGCCGATGAAGGTCGACCTGGGGAAGGCCTTGGCCAGGATGATCGTCGAGGCGCCGAGGCCGCAGCCGACGTCGGCCACCTTGGCGCCGCGCTCCAGCTTCTCCTTGACGCCGTCGAGCGCCGGGATCCAGCCGGACAAGAGATTCCCGATGTAGCTGGAGCGGAAGAAGCTCTCGGTGCCGGCGAACAGGCACTCGTGGTGCTCGCCCCACGGCAGGCCCTTCCCGGTCCGGAAGTTGTCCTCCATGCGCGGGATGGCCACGTACATCGCCTGGGCCAGCAGGAACGCGCCGGGCACGAAGGCCGGGCTGCTCTCGTCGGCCAGCATGAAGGCCTGCTCCGCGTTCATCGAGAACTTCTCGCTGCCCGCGTCGTACTCGATCCACCCGCCGGCGGCCTGCCCCGAGAGCCACTCGCGGACATACCGCTCGTTCATCTCGGTCTTCTTGGCCAGCTCGGCCGAGGTGACCGCGCCGGCCTGCGAGAGGGCCTTGTACAGGCCCAGGCGATGCCCCAGGACCACGTTGGCCCCCGCGGCGCATGCGCCTATCTCGTTCACGAACTTGCCCAGGAACTCGTTCAGCTTCGCTTCGTTGATCGACATGCATCCTCCTCCGGAGCAGCGGCGACCGGACGGCTGCGCGCCGTCCGCCCCCCTTGAAATCTCGCGCAATCTAGCACGCCCTCGCGCGAGCGCCGCCCGGTACGCCCAGGGCGAGGAAGCCGTCCAGGACGCTCCGGCCGTGCGGGTGGGCGTCGTCGAAGAGCTCGGGGTGGAACTGGACGCCGAAGACCGGGCGCGACGCGTGCCGCATGGCCTGGATCGGGCTGGTCGGGTTCGAGGCGACCAGCTCGAAGCCCGGCGGCAGCTCCTTGACCTCGTCGCAGTGGGAGGCCCAGACGGCGATCCGACCCGGCAACCCGGCGAACGGGCCGTCGCCGCACACGTCCACATCCACGAAGCCGCGCTCGCGGAACGCGCCCTCGTAGCCGTCGCCGGGCGCGATGCGGCGGATCAGGCCGACCGTCGCGCCGTGGCACAGCGCGATCTGCTGGTGCCCGCCGCACACCCCGAGCACCGGCTGCTCCGCGCCGCGGATCACGTCGAACACGCCCGCGAGCGACTCGGGCGAGTACATCGTCCACGGATGGCTCTGCCCGCTGAGGATGATGTGCGATGGCCCGAGCTCGTCCACGCGGGCCCGCGTGACCCTGCTGAGGTGCTCGACCACCACCGGCACGTCCGGCGCGATGCGCCCGAGCGCCGCCGCGATCTCGCGCGGGCTCGCGCCGTTCCCATCGAGCGTGTTGTCCACGAGGTAGATCATCGTCGACCCTGTGTAGCGCAACCGCCCTGCCACGCGAACCGGTAAGCTCGGCGCTCATCCAACAAGACCACGGATCATGGTGAATCCCGATGAGCCTTCGGCAGCGCGTCCGAGCATCGATCGTCCGCTCCCTCCGGCAGATCGCCTCCGAAGGGGCGCTCGGCCAGGCCGGGGAGCGCGTCCTGGACGACATCGCGAGCAGCTGTACGGTCGAGCGGCCCAGGCGAGCCGAGCACGGCGACTACGCCACCGGCGCGCCGATGCTCCTGGGCAAGCGGGTCGGGATGCCGCCGCGCGCGATCGCCGACCGGCTCGTCGGCGCGCTCGCCGGCGATGACGTCGTCGAGAGCGCAGAGGTCGCCGGGCCGGGCTTCGTGAACCTTCGCCTGCGGGCGCGGGCGATCCACGAGGAGCTGGCGGCGATCCTGACCTCGGGAAGCGGATATGGCCGCGCGGTCGCGGCCAGCGGCGAGCGGATCAACGTGGAGTTCGTGAGCGCCAACCCGACCGGGCCGATCACGGTGGCAGCGGCTCGCAACGGAATCCTCGGAGATGCGGTCGCGTCGCTGCTCGAGCTCACCGGCCACCGCGTCACGCGCGAGTACTACATCAACGACTTCGGGAACCAGATCCGATCCTTCGCCGAGAGCGTCCGGCTGGCGCACGAGGGCAAGCCACGCGGCGAGGGGCACTACCAGGGGGCCTACGTCGACGAGATCGCGCGCCATCTCGAGGGGCGAAGAGCAACGGATCCGTTCGCCACGGACGACGCGGAGCTCGCCCGCATCTGCGTCGCATCGATGCTTCGCGGGATCCCGGGATCGAAGGGGCTGCCCGGCGTCCGCAACACGCTGGCCGACCTCGGCATCCGCTTCGATGTCTGGTTCAGCGAGGAGTCACTGCATCGCGGCGGCGACGTGGACGCCGCGATCGAGAGGCTCCGCGCCGGAGGCTTTCTGGTCGAGAAGGACGGGGCGACCTTCTTCGTCGCCGGCGACGCCGACGCGGCGCGAGACTCCCGCGACAATGTACCGGAGGGCGAAAAGGAGCGCGTGGTCAAGAAGAGCGATGGCGCGTGGACCTACTTCGCCAGCGACATCGCCTATCACTCGGACAAGTTCTCGCGCGGCTACGACCGGCTCATCGACGTGTGGGGCGCCGATCACCAGGGCTACATCCCGCGGGTGAGGAAGGTGCTCGAGGCGCTGGGGTTGCCGTCGTCGCGGTTCGAGGTCCTCCTCTATCAGCTGGTGAACATCCTGCGCGGCGGCGTGACGGTGATGTCGAGCAAGCGGGCCGGCAACGTCGTGACCGCCGACGAGGTGATGGAGGAGATCGACGACGCGGCCGGCCGGCCGGGCGCAGGACGCGATGCGCTTCGCTTCTTCTTCCTCTCGCGCAGCGCCGGCGCGACGGTCGACTTCGACGTCGAGATCGCGAAGAAGAAGTCGCTCGACAACCCCGTCTTCTACGTCCAGTACGGGCACGCGCGCCTCTCCTCGATCCTCCGCCGCGCCGACGCGATCGGGATGGCGCGCCCCTCGCCGGAGCGGCCAGAGCAGTGGGCCCGGCTCGATCACCCGGACGAGATCGCCATCGCCCTCCACATCGCCGGCTGGCCCGATGTCCTGGCCGAGGCCGCGGCGGCGCGCGAGCCGCACCGGATCGTCTTCTACCTGCAGGAGCTCGCCCGCGACTTTCAGAGCTACTTCACGCGCATGAAGGTGGACCCGATCCTGCCGCCCGACGCGACCCGCCAGCAGGAGGGATGGGAGCGGAGCTGGGACGGCGAGAAGATGGCCGCCCGGCTGGGCTGGATCCGGGCGATTCGCACGGTCTACGCGTCCGCCCTGGCCGCGATCGGGATCTCCGCGCCCGACCGGATGGATCTGCCGGTGGCCGGCGAGGAAGCCGCGGCAGCCGAGGAAGACGCGGTCGGGTAGTCCCGTCGGCCTGCCGGGCGCTCTTCCAGCTCGGCGATGGCAACGCGCAGCGCCCGATAGGCGCGGTGGATGCGCACCTTGAGCGCGCCGACCGAGATCCGGAGCCTGACCGCGGCCTCGGCCAGCGACAGCCCGTGGCCGTGCAGGAGCTCGAAGGCGACACGCTGTGACTCGGGCAGGCGGATCAGCTCGCCCTCCAGGTGCTCGATCATCTGGCGCACGTGGACCAGCTCGTCGGCGTCGGCCCGGATGGCGAGCTGCAGCTCGTCACCGGTGTCCTCGAGCTGCACCAGCTTGCGTCGGCCGGTGCGCGTGGAGTCGATGACCAGGCGGCGCGCGATCACCATCACCCACGCCATCACGTCCGCGCGGCGCGTGTAGTGAAAGCGGGCGCGATGCATTCTCAGCATCGTCTGCTGCAGGAGGTCGTCGGCGAGATCCGAGTGGCCGGTCTGGCGCAGGAGGAAGGCGCGCAGGCGTGGCGCCACGAACGCGTAGACCTCCTCGAAGGCCGACGCTTCACCCGAGGCATAACGCTCCATGGCGTCGGTGGCGGCGTGGCTCTGCTTGCGCTTGTCGTCGTCCATGTCCCTGGCCCCGAATGGCAAGCGCCGTGCCGCGGCGTGCGAGGTCCGATGGGCGCGAAACTGCGCGCGGCGCGGCTGCCGACGCACGCGAATTGCGCGGACAACTTGTAGCGTCACGGACTCCTCTCGCCACTCCCTTGCCATTCCTCGTGAAGGACCGCTTGGGCCAGTAACCCGTCCGCCCCGTCTGCGTTTCCCAGACGCGCGGAATCTTCGCGTCGACCGACTCTGCAGAGGAGTGGACATGTCAAGTCGCGAGCTCATTCGCCCTCGTTCCCCTGCGCTCGGCCAACCTGCACGACAACCCGCTGCTTCAGGACCGCATGGGACGAGGCGCTGGTGCCTTGATCGCGTCCGTTCGAGGAGAGGTGATTGATGCCCATCCGAAGCGTTTCACGCCTCGCGCTCTGCGCGCTCGTCGCCGCGGTCGGTTCGATCCCGACCAGCGCCGCGGCACAAGACCCGCGCGACGCGCTCGTCCAGGCGCCCACGTTCAAGCAGCCCGAGCGCGGCTCTCTGATCGGCGGCCTCGCCAAGTTCGCGATCGGGGCCGAGGATGTCTCGCGCGGATCGTTCGCGCTGCCTCTTCCGATCGAGGTTCCCAGCGAGCGAGGCGCGCTCCTGGCCGAGGTCCTGCCATCGTACGCGCCCGAGAACGGGATCTCGGAGTGGGGCATCGGATGGTCGGCCGAGCTCGCCATCCAGCGCTTCCGGCTGGTCGGCGACGTCGACTACGCGACCGACAGCTTCACGAGTCCATGGGGCCGGCTCGCGCAGGGCACGGACGGCTCGTACTACGTGGCCGGACTGAAGACGGCGGTGCGACTGGAGCGGCGCGCCGATGACTGGGTCGCGACCGACCCGTCCGGGAGTCGCTACGAGTTCAGCCGCCAGATCGTCACGCCCGAGGGTGTATACGCCTGGTACCTGACGCGCGTCGAGACGATCCTGGGCGACGCCGCGTCCGTCGAGTACGCCGCCAGCCCCGGAGGACGGCCGTTCGTCTCGCGTGTCGTCTACGGCGGGCGCGAGGATCCCTCGACCTATCGACTGGACCTCGAATACGAGAGCCTGCCCGTCCCGCTCCTCGACTACCGGTCCGGCTACCCGCTCTCGCTCGACCGCCGGGTGATCGGGCTGGTCGCCTGGACGAAGGACGCCGGGCGCGGCGCCTATCGCCAGAGGTGGCGCTACGACATCACCCATCGCGAGAGCGCGTTCGGGCCGGGTTTCCAGCTCGACTCGCTGGTGCGCACATTCGCCTCCGGCGAGACCGAGCCGCCCATCTCGTACGACTACGACCTGCAGGAGCAGGCCACACCGGCCGGCCTCGCCTTCGGCACCGGCGATCTGGACGACGTGCCCGGCGTCCAGGACCTCCTCACCGCGACCGACGATCCAGACGGCGTGCAGCCGGACCACGCCGCGCTGATCGACGTCGACGAGGACGGGCTGCCGGATCTCGAGCACGGGTTCGCCTTCACCCTCTTTCACCAGTCCGCCAGCGGCGCCTTCGTCGCCGAGCAGCTCCCTCCGCCGCCGGCCGGCGCTGATTCGCATTGCCGACCGCCCGACTCGATCTTCAACTCGGCGCGCGCGCTGCTGCGAATGGCCGGCCCGGGAACCGCCCTCGAGGTCCTGGTCCTCGAGGCCCAGTCGTCGACGACCGAGGTCCGCGTGTGCAACCGGGCCGGCGTGCCGCAGTTCAGCGCGACCGTCCCGGGTCGCTGGAGCCTGGGCGCCAACACGAAGGTCGTGGACCTCAACCGGGACGACCGGCCCGACCTCCTCATGGTCGACACCGGTCAGGTCGAGGTGCTCGAGAACATCAGCGGAGAGGGATGCGGCCCCGGCGGAGGGACCTGCGTCCCGTTCGGGTTCCGCGCCCACCCCGCGGTTGAGCTCGGCTACCTGAACGGGTTCCCCTTCACGCCCAGCGCGACCTGGGCGCAGGACATGAACGGCGACGGCAATCCCGATCTCGTGCAGCGGTCCGACGATCGAATGTCCATCTGGTACGGACGTGGGCGGTTTCGCTTCGAGGAGATGGAGACCCAGCTCGCCTTCGTCAATCGAGACGGAAACGAGCTCTTCAACCTGAACGACTGGGAGATCACGTGGGTCGACGCCAACAAGGACGGCCTGACCGACGCGCTGATCTCCATCGGACAGGAGTCCTCCCTCTTCATCAACGAGGGTGACCGCCTGCAGGAGGCCATCGTGCCGGTGCTGGAGGACGCGGTCGAGCTCCAGCTCGGTGCGCCCGTGGTCGGCGACCTCCGGGCGCGCGGTGACCTCGACCTCGTCTTCATCTCGGCGGGGGTCTCCGCCATCGCGCTCACCATGCCGACCACCGGGCTCCTGGTCGGCGCCGACGACGGCAAGGGGACCGTGGTCGGCTTCGACTACGAGCGCTCGGCGGCAGCGCCCGGACTCCGGCAGCGCCCCTCGGTCCTGAGGTCGCTCACCGTCGCGAGCGCCGGCGACGACCCGGTCACCTACCGATACGCCTACGAGTCGCCGCGACTCCACAGCGTCGGTCACTTCCTGGTCGGCTTCGCGACGGTCGAGGCGACTGCACCGGAGACGCGCACCCTCGTCGACTTCCACCACGACGACGACGTCGCAGGTCAGGTCGAGACCAGCCGCGCGTTCGACGGCCGCTCGCCGGGCATCGCGAAGTTCACGCGCACGGCCTACGAGGAGGCGGCGCACGCGGGGGTGCGGACTCGCCGGGGCCAGACGACCTGGACCGGCTGGTGCAGCGGCACCGACGTCGCCGCCTGTGTCGCCGGCACCGCGAGCGCCAGCGTCCAGGTCACCGAGAACCTCGACTACGAGCGCGACATCTGCCCGACCCGCGTGCGCCGCACGGACCGGCACGGTCAGCTCGAGACCCGGACTCCGCTGGCGGCGCCGTCCGGCCTGGCCGGCGCGCTCCACTGTCTGCCGGCCGGGCAGGTCTGGACCGGCACGCACCCGGCCGATCCGACCCGCGACTTCCGGCTCGAGAGCCGCCTCACCCTCGACAACCTCGGCCAGATGACCCGGCTCGAGCAGCTGGTCGGAGGGGAGGCGCTGACCTTGCAGGAGGTGAGCTACGACCCGGCGACCCACCGCGTGACGTCGGTGTCCTCCCCGGGTCGGGGTAGCCAGCTCTTCGCCTATGATCCGGACACCGGCCACCTCGAGCGCACGACCGGCACGGATGGCGTGGTCGCGTCGGTGCCCGACCGCGACCCGCAGACCGATGCCTTGCTCGAGCTGGTCGGCGACCGCGGACCGGGCGGCGTCCGGACGTCGTCGTTCCGCTACGACGGGATGGAGCGGCTGGCGACCGGCTGGTCCGACTTCGGCGGCTCGAGCGCCGAGAGGCCGCTCCAGTCGATCCGGTATCAGTTCGCCACCACCGACTTCCCGGCGCTGGTCCAGGTCGACGAGCTGGTCGACGCGGCGACCGGAACGCGGCAGGAGAGCGCGTTCTGGACCTATCCCGACGGGACCGATCTGGCCAGCGCGACCCGGATCCCGGGCCGATGGGTGTTCGACGCAGTCTCCACGGTCGACCGCAACCAGCTCCGCACCGCGACCCATCGCCGCGAGCCGCTCCTCGACGGCGCCGACGTGGCGATGCAGACCTACGGGTCGCTTCGCGCGCAGACCACGCAGCTCGCCGACGAGGTGTCGGCCGGGTTCGGCCACGCCGCCGGCACGCGCGACCTCGTCCAGCAGGGCGTCGAGCGCCGGGTCGACACCGAGCTGTCCATCGCCGACGGTCTCCTGCTCACCACCGCGCGCGAGAACGACACGTTCGACACGCAGAGCGCGACCGACGCGCGCGGACTCCTGATCTCGAGCCGCGACCAGCTCGGGAACGTCACCCACTACGACCACGACGCGCTCGGCCGGCTCGTCGCCGTGACGCTGCCGGACGGCACCCGCCAGCGGCTCACGTTCGACTCGTCCGGACGTCCCGCCACCGTGACCCGCGACGGCGTAGGAACGGTCACCTATGCCTACCAGCCGGTGACCGGCCTGCTCGACCACAAGGAGTATCGCGACACCGCAGGCGCCGTCGAGCGTAGGGTCGATGTGGAGTACGACGCCATCGGCCGCGTGGTCGGCCGCGTTCATGTCAATCCAGCCAGCGGCGACGAGAGACGCTTCACCTTCCGGTACGACGGGGACGTCGGCAGCGGTGAGAACCTGCCCGGACAGCGGGGATACACCACCCAGATCGAGGGCCCGGCCTACACGGCGACGATCGTCCGCAACCCGGACGGCAGCGAGGCCAGCTCCCGCATCGACCTGACCGGCTGGATGGAGGTCGATGTCTCCAGCACCTACCACGCCAGCGGTGCCCTCAAGGAGTCCCATCGCGTCATCACCAGGCTGTCCGACGGCGCGGTGATCGACGACGTCGTCACCGTCCAGCTCTACGACGGGTGGGGCCGTCTCGAGCGCATCACGGCCAACGGCACGTCGCTGGCCACCCTCCACTACGACGGCGACGGCCAGGTCGGCTGGATCGACATTGCAGGCGGCCAGCGCATCGACAACCGCTACGATCCCGCCACCCATCGCCAGTCCGGTTACACCCAGCAGGTCAGCGGCGATGCAGGCACCTGGCAGACCGGCATCGACTGGAACCTCGACAACCGCGGCTTCATCGCGGACGAGGCCATCAGCCTCTCCGATCAGAGCTGGCTGCGCACCTACGACTACGATCCTCGCGGCTTCCTCGTCGGCGCGGAGGACCCGGCCCAGCGGTCGACCTACTCCTACACGCGTCAGGGCCAGCCCGATCGGATCGAGGACGGCCGAGGAGCTCGGGCGGTGTTTCGCGGGAACAGGAACGCGACGACCGTGGCCGACATCCCCTACCACTACGACGCCTCCGGTCGGGTCATCGCGCGCGGCGACGCCACCTATGGCTATGGCCCCGATGGGCATCTGTCGCTCGCGCAGGTCGGCGCGCGCACGCTGGTCTACCACTACGACGCAGACGGCAACCGCCTCCTCAAGGTCGAGGCCGGCGTTCCGGTCGCCGCCTATCTGGCCGGCGGCTACCTGACGGACGACGCATTCATCAGCCCGGTCAAGATCGACGGCCGCGTGGTCGGAGTCCTCGAGGACGGGGACTTCCACCTCCTGGCCACCGACCCGCGCGGCACCCTGCTGGCCGACCAGGACGGCACCCCGCGCCTGGCCAGCCCGTTCGGCGTCCGCGACGCGCGGCCGGATCTCTCGGCCGCGCTCGATTACGTCGAGAAGTCCTACGACCCGGATCTGGGCACCGTCCGCATGGGCGTCCGCGACTACGACCCTCTGCTCGGCCAGTTCTGGACGCCCGATCCGCTCTACCTCGAGACCATCGAGAAGTGCGCCGAGTCTCCGGTCGACTGCAACCTCTACACCTACGCGCGCAACAACCCGGTGAGCTTCGTCGATCCGGACGGGATGGACAGCGAGCGCAAGGGCCTGCTGAAGACCGTGGGGGTGAAGGTCGTCGAGGGCGCCGTTCACTCGGAAAAGAAACAGGTCGGTCCGGTCAAGGTCGGGGTCAGCATCCTTGCCGGGAAGGTCAAGGTCCAGAACTTCAGCGTCAAGGGAGAGGCGACCATCGGGAAGATCACCGTGGAAAAGAAGGGCCACGTCTTCACGGACGTCGACGTCGCCGGTGAGTTCGCGCTGAAGGCCGGTGGCGTGAAGCTGGAGCTCGGGCTCGACGGAGTCCAGTACGAGTTCGTCGCCGTCGAGGCCAAGCTCGCCGGATCCGTGGGGCCCATCAAGGGTGGCGTCACCGTGGGCGCCTCCTTTGGAGGAGGCTACAGGTGGCGCGCGGGAAAACTCGCCTTGCACATCAAGTCCGGCGTCGGGCTGGAGCTCGAGATCGACGCGCAGGCGATCCACAGCCGCCTGACCACGGAGCCCCAGGACCCGGTGCCGGCGATCGTCGATGACCGCTCGGACACGGCGCCGCTGAGGGATATCTCCGTCGCGTACTTGCCGCCAAATCCACCTGCGCCGAGTCCGGCCCCGGCGCCGCGACCGGCACCGAGGCCGCAGGCACCGCACTACGGCTCCTGTGCCGACCCCGATTCCCCCGCAGGCGGTGGGTCCGCGCGCCGCCTCTGAGTCACCGCGGTGACCACGTCATTTCGAACAAAGAGGGAGAAGCCAATGCACGAGTGCTCGGCAGTGAGAGATCGGAAGGCGAGTCGGGTTCTGTTGCTCGGCGCCAGCATCGCGCTCGGCGTCGGTGGCTGTCTCGGCGAGGGAAGAGACGCCGACGACGAGTCGAACGTGGGTACCGGCACCGCGTCCCTCGAGGGGATTGATGACGAAATCGAGGACGAGTGCACGGCGGCGGACGTGACGTGGGCGAACCCCGCGGACGAGACGCAGGCATGCGCGGGGCCGTGGACCTACTACAAGTATGCCTCCGAGACGAGTCGCAGCCCCCTGTGTGGAGCGTCGGATGGCTGCATTCAATACAGCTCCTGCCCGCACTGGGTGCAGCAGCCAGCGGCGAAGCCCTCCGAGGACTATGACGTCAACATGATCTGCCATGGCCCGCCCGGCGAGGTGGAGTGCGAGCCCAACTGGACGCTCGCGACATCCGTTTGCGACACCTTCAAGGCGGAGCAATCGGCCGTTGTCGATGCACCTCAGGACCAGCAGGTGACCGGCTCGTCGTCGATCCTCACCAAGATATCGACGACGCCCTCGACCCGGAGGAACCGGTTCAGGTGCGACCTCACGATCGAGTACCAGAAGCTGATCACCAGCCCGCATTCGAGCTGTGCGTGCGCGATTCCGCAGTACCCGAGCTGCCTGCACGCCGTCCAGGTGACACCACCGCCCGTTCGGGTGGTGACCGCAGCCGGCCAGTCGAAGAGCCAGGTGCGAGCGGCGCACGTCGATCTGCTCCCCGGCCAGCTGTCCGGCGCACAGATTCAGCCGTCCTGCACGACGGGTGAAGACCAGCCCTCGCTGCCGGCGAAGCTCGACCGGCTGTTCGCTGGTATGGCCGACTCGGCGATCGTCACGCCCGGCACCGCGGTGTTCGGCGAGTTCGTCCGCCGGGCCAAGCTGACCTACGAGCTCTTCGATGGAGCGGCGGTGGCGGCGCCCGAGGAGGTCCACGCCGCCGTGCTCGACCTCTACCGGACCTATCCCGACCTCGAACCGACCTGCGGCCGCAACGCCGAGGCGGTGGCCGATCCGTGTGACGACGAGACCAGCTGGCGCCTCAGGTTCTGCACCCGCATGAGCAGCCTCCACGTCGGAGGGGACCTCGCCCGCCGAATCTACCAGGAGTGCATCGACGAGCTGGCCGCGCTCGGCGACGCGATCGAGGGTGACGATTGCGACGAGGACGACCCGTTCGTCACGGCCAGCGTCGATCCTCACCGTCGGTTGCAGGAGAAGGTGCTGGTGCGCTTCGGGACCGCGCTGGTCGCTCCCGGCACGAACAAGGTGGACGACTCGGCCGACGCCCTCCACCTGGTCGACCGCTGGTATGCCCAGGCGGCTCGCGTCTTCCCCGCCGAGACGGCAGGCGCCGAGCTGGCGCTGGTCAGCAACAAGTTCTGGCAGGCGGCCTACGGCTACAGGGTGGACTCGGAGGCGGTCGGTTGGATCGACCAGAGCCTCTATGGCAACCTGCAGCAGAAGCTGCACGAGGCCGAGGGCAAGTCGGCCGACGACGCGCGACAGATCGTCGATGCGGCGATGGAGGTCACCGAGCTCCAGGGGCTCGAGCTCGACCGCGCGGTGCTGACCGCGGCCTATGCCGACGCCGCGCCGGGCCAGCCGGTCCTGGCCGGCGCGCCGCTGCTCAGGGTGACCGCCGACGCGCTCGCGCCTCTGGCCGAGCGGATGGACGCCCTGGTCCAGTTCCACGACGTCGGCTGCTCGCTCCTCGATTGCGCCGCCCTCTCGACGCCCACCAAGCTGTCCCGCCTGTGGAAGGTGCTCGCGCACCTGTCGGCGGGGCCCGGCTCGTCTCCGACCCTGGCCGAGGTCCTCGCCGCCACGCCGGGGACCATGGCCGGCTGGAAGCCGGTGTTCCTGGCCATCCAGGCCGAGCAGCAGCGCCTCCTGGACGCGTTGGCCGAGGAGGACGCGGATGGCGAGGGCGACCTCCGCGCCGTCGTGAGCGAGGCGCGCGCGCGGATTGCCAGCTACGAGGCAACGGGTCTCTTCCTGCCGGCGGTGGGTGATCGCCTGTACACCGGCGTTCACGCGAACCAGCGCGACCGGGTGAGAGACGGCCTGGAACAGCTGGAGCAGATCATGAACGACAAGCGTCGGGACATCGACAATCGCCTGGTGTCGCTGGTGGACGGCCTGGTGCGCGTTCGCGACGCCGACACGTCCCTGGCCCAGCTGGAGGCCACGAAGGAGCGCCTGATCATCGAGCGTGACGATGCCGCGGCGCGGGCCGCGTCGTTTCGCGCGATCCTGAACAGCGGCGGCGCCGGGTCGGACAGCTCGGTCTTCGAGCTGCTCATGGCCGAGTGGGCCGCGATCGAGGGCTCCATCGACGAGCAGGCCTACCTGCGCGTCGACGACTCGGCCGATCTGTTCCTGACCGGCGACGACGCAACCTTCGAGTCGTGGCAGGGCGCGACCCTCACCGATCTCGGAGTCCACAAGATCGAGGTCGCGCGCAAGGAGACGATCTCGATCGCGACCGACGGGGCGTGGGCGCCGACCTGTGCGCTCCGCGAGGCGCGCGTCCTCGACGTGACCAACGGCCCCCCCAGCGTGAACGGCGCCCCGATCGACCTGACCGGCCCGCCGATCGGCCCCGAGGGATACACCATCAGCTGGACCGGGTCCAACATGATCGCGGAGTCGGCGCACGGCGGCAAGACCGACCGGTTCACGATGGGCTTCAGGGCCGAGGGTTGCGTGTCGACGCCGGGCATGTCCGTGACGGGAGACGGCGCCCGCTTCTGCGCCTACATCGATGGCAGCGTGAACCGCGAGGAAGGGACGAGCTGGCAGAATGGCTTCGAGGGCCGCACCAGCACCCAGTTCTCTAGCGGGATCTTCCTGCCGACCACCCCCTTCGAGGCGCCGGCTGGCTCACTCGTGGTCGTCGAGATGCCGCCCGGGCAGACCGACCCGGCGGCGCTTCGCGACGTCCACCTCGTCCGCGGTCCACACACCACCATCGCCGTGGACGGGCCGGCCGACCTGTACCTGGTGGTCAACGACCGGACCTGTGGCTCGAAGGACACCCTCAACCAGCTGCATGTGACGATCCGGAAGTACATCGGCGTGGGAGATGCCGCCAGGTCGCTGCTCACCCGCATGTCGCACGCCACGAGCATCATCCGCGCGCGCATCCCCGACCTCATGGCTCGCGGCGAGGTGCTGCCGGCCGAGACGACCGAGATGGAGCTGGCCGCCAAGCTCGACGCCATCGACGTGCCGGGCGAGATCCAGGTCGCGGTCGACGACTACCCGGCGCCGATGCGCGACCTCTTCTACAAGTACATCGCCCGGGAGATGACGCGGCTGGAGGCGTCGGTCCGGATCGCCAACCTCGACCGCGAGATCCGCATCAAGGACGCCGAGTTCCGCGCCACCGAGGTCGCGGTCCAGAACAGCGCGATGGACGGCTACCTCGTCTCTCTCCTGCCCAGGTGGACGGTGCGCGGCCTCCGCCTGAAGGAGCTCCGCGACGTCTCGTCCATGTACGCCACCGACGTCCGCTACTTCCTCAGCCCGCTCCTCCGGCTGTGGTATCCGCAGGTGCGCGAAGGCCTCGGCGATGTCGACGCCGTGGAGCAGCTCGCCAACGTGGATGTCGATCAGCCGGTCCTCGCGATGACCGACCAGCTGCTCGCGCTCGGGACCGCGCTGGCCACCCGCATCGAGGACGCGGAGACGCCCTATCCATCGCCGGAGGACACCGCGCCCTCGTTCGTCGCGCTGCGCTTCCCGAATCCGTCGCTGCTCGATCCAGAATGCGACGACTCCCCGAGCGCCCGCTGCCGCCGCACGAGCGAGAGCGTCGCCTATCGGTGGGCCACGGTGGCGCAGAGCAAGGCGCTGTGGGACGCGATCGGCGAGCCCACCGACGGCAAGACCAGCCGTCATCTCGTGTTCGAGCTCAGCCCCGACGACCTCTACGCGGTCTCGGGCGGGTCCGAGTACCTGTCCTGCAGCAAGTCCCTGCCGGTCGTCCGTCGCATCGGACTGGGCCTGACCGGCTTCCCCGCAAACGGGCTGCCCGGCGACGAACGCGCCGTCGAGGGGAGCATCCCGGCCACCGCGCCGATGGGGTTCGTCGATGCGACCGGCGTGAAGTCGTTCGAGATGGCCAACCCGTCCTGGCGAAACCTGGCCAACGTGCCGCTGGTCTACGGCGCATCCGACTACGCCGAGCTGAGGAGCGACTTCCTGGCCATGCCTCAGGACGTGCGCGGTGTCTCCCCGTTCACCACCTTCGTCTTCGACATCCCGGAGGCGCTGGTCGCCGCGTGGAACCTGCGCACCGCCAAGACGGTCGACGTCCTCCTCGAGGTGGAGGCGGTCCGCGGCAACGCTGGCGTCGCGGTGCCGTCCTGCACCGCGGCCCCGTGACGACCACAGCCAACCAGGGCCGCCGATCTCGACCCACCGGGCAGCTGCCGCCAGGCTTTTCTCGACGTAGGAGCTGAACCTCAGCCACGGACCCGTGGCCGTGGAACATCGAGCAAGCGGAGCTTCTGGATGAAGGTCGAACGCGACATGCCCAGCGCGCGGGCGGCCCGGGTCTGGTTGCCGGCGCATGCCTCGAGCGCGGCGAGGATGCGCTCGCGCTCGTTGACCACCGCCGGCTGGGACGGCAGCCCATCGGAGCGGGTGTCGAACAGGACGTGCTCCACGTCGACCTCGCCTCCACGAGCCAGCACCAGCGCGCGCATCATGACGTTGCGGAGCTCGCGGACGTTGCCGGGCCAGTCGTGCGTCGCGAGCGCGATCGTGGCCGCGGGCGTGAGGGTCGGGATCGCGGCGCCCGACTGGGCGGCGGAGGCGGTGAGAATCTCGGTGGCCAGTCTGACGATCTGGGACCTGCGATCGCGCAGAGGTGGAATGACCAGCGAAAAGCCTGCGACCCGGTAGTAGAGATCGCGACGGAAGACGCCCCCGCCGGCCGCGAGCAGGTCGCGATGGGTGGCGGCCAGGAAGCGCACGTCGATGGTCAATGGACGTACGCCACCGAGCGGCAGGATCGACTGGGTCTCGATGGCACGCAGCATCTTGGCCTGGACCGAGGGAGACATCTCCCCGATCTCGTCGAGCAGCAGGGTTCCTGCCGCCGCCGTCTGCAACAGCCCTGGCTTGGCCTGACTGGCTCCGGTGAACGCACCCTTTTCGTGACCGAACAGCTCGCTCTCGAGGAGCGTCTCGGAGAGCGCGGCACAGTTGACGGCGACGAGAGGGCCCTTGCGCCCCGACAGCTCATGGATCCGGGCCGCCAGCACCTCCTTGCCGACGCCGGTCTCTCCGAGAAGGAGGGCACTGACCGAGGTCCGCGCGATGGCGGTCAGCAGGCCGCTCGAGTCGTCTGCCGTCGGGTCCTCGACGCAGAGCCGCGATCCCGCGATGGCCGCGATCGGCGGATTGGCGCCTGCGGGCAGGAGGAGCACGGAGACCGATCCCAGCGCGAAGCTCTCGCCGGCACCCACCCGGCACGGCTCGCCCTGGACCAGTCGTTGCCCGCGAAAGTGGGTCCCGTTGCGGCTCCCAAGATCGGTGATCGTGCACGCGGAGCCGATCTCGAGGCGCGCATGCTCTCGCGAGATCGATGGATCCTCGAGGAGGACCTGACACCCCGGTCCGCGGCCGAGGACGGCCGTCCCGACGGACGGAAGCTTGTGGATGTGCACTCCACCCTGCGCGGTCGCCAGCAGGTACCGCGGCGGCAACGGGCGCTCCGAAGGCGTGCCGGCATCCGCGGTGGTCCGTCCCTGGACCTCAGGCCTCGGCTTGCTCATCGTGCGCGGGCGAGCCAGCCATCGAGGCGGGGCAGATCTTCGGAGGGAAATGGCAGCGCGGCGAGACGATCGCGCGCGGCACGAGCCAGCGTGACGGCCCCGCGCCGGTCGTGGCCGGTTGCCCACATCGCCTCGGCGACGCGAAGCTGTGCTTCCTCCAGCTCCCCCGGCGATGCTCTGGCCGACAGCTCGACGGCTCGCTCGGCCATCGTCAGCGCCCGGCGGGAGTCGCCCGTGGCGAGGAGAGCGTCGGAAAGGCCGATCAACGACGAACCGAGGTTCACGTGGTCGGGCCCGAGAGTCTTCACATAGATCGCGAGGGCGCGCTGGAATGCCTCGAGCGCCTCGCGTGGTCTTCGCTCCGCGAGCAGCACCTTGCCGAGCATGTTGAGCTTCGCGGCATACTCGAAGTGCTCTTCTCCCTGCGTCTTCTTGCAGATGGCCAGTGCCTGCTCCGCCGCGGCGCGGGCTTCGCCGAGCCGCCGCAGCGACAGCAGGTGGTCCGCATAGTACTCATAGCTATTTGCGACCCAGGGGTGGTCGACACCGTACAGCTTGCGCCCGACGGCCACGGCCTTCTGGGCGGCGCGGCGAGCTTCTTCCAGACGGCCCTGATGGTGAGCGATGGTGCCCAGCTCGTCGTAGCGAGCACCGAGGCCATATTGCTCCGACAGAGGGGCGCGCTCCTCGATATGGATGGCGCGCTCGATGGCCGCCCGCGCCTCGGGCAGACGTCGCTGCGCCTCGAGGACGATGGCGAGATTGTACAGGGGGTCACCGAGGCGCGGGTCTTCGGGTCCAAAGGCGCGCTCGCGGATGGTCAGCATGCGTTCGACCAGCGGCAGCGCCTCGTCGAAATCTGCCAGATCCAGGAGGATGGATGTGTACATGCCGATGAGCTCGGCAACGGTGGGGTGGTCGGGGCCGAGCAGATCTTCAGCCAGGCTGATCGCTCGCCGTTGCACCCACGCCCCCTCGCGGAGGTGGCCCGACCTGAACGCGACCTCCGCGATCGAGTAGAGCGCGTCGGCGACCGCGAAGCTGTGCGGCCCGTCGGTGGCGGCCTGCAGGGCAAGGACGTACACGCAGAGCATGAGCGAGCCGAGATGATCGCCCTGACGGAAGGCCATCACGGCCCCCGATCGGAGGAGGTCCGCCTGCCTCGCCGCCGAGAAACCCGCGCGCGTCGTCGCGGAAACCGCAAAGCGAAGCACGACCTGCGCCTCCGGCATGCGGACTCGGGTCTCGAGCAGCGCCCACTCCAGCCGCTCGGTCGCCTGCGCGACCAGGTCGTCGTCCCTGGCCTCCGCGCCCAGCTGCGCCGCCTCGTACAGGCTGTCGACCGCGCGGTCTGCCGTGCCGGCGTCGACATCGAACTGTGCCTGCTCGATGAGCGCGCTGGCCAGGAGCGGCTGGTAGCCGGTCGCGCGAGCGCGAGCGACCAGGGCCCGCGCCGCGATGAGCCCTTCCTTCCAGCTACCGAGCTTCCTGAGCGCGGCCAGGCGCGGCAGCTCCGCGCGCAGCGCTTCGACCGTCTTCGCGACCGCCGGATCGGGCGGGGCCGGCGAGCCCGGAGAGGAGGCGCCCACGCTCGCGCACGCAAATGTGTCGCCGGTCTCTCGTGTCGCCTGAACCGCATGGTCGAGCACGTCGGTGCTGGCGCTTCCGAGAAGGTCGACCAGCTCCGTCATCTCGGCCCTGGCGTGACGCAGACAGCTCATGCGTAGATCGAGCATCGCCTCCGACTGCTCGTGTCGGACGTGAGTCGCCTCGCACACCTCGCGATGCGCGCGGGCCCAGCTGCCGAGCCGGGCGCGGAGGGCCGTATCGACGCGCGCGAAGGTGTCTGCGGCGTAGGGCCGGCCGGTCTTGACGAACGCCGCTTCCACGCGCGCGCGGGCGCCTTCGGACCACAGCGGCGCCACCAGATCCTCGGCGTCACCACAGGGCGGCACGGTCGCCGCCCGCTGCCCGATCCCGAAGGCGCCGGCGACGAGCACGCCGGCCACCGCGATGCCGAGGGTGGTAGAGCGCCGCCGTGCGCGCCGGCGACGGAGCGTCGCCAGCAGCTCGTCCATCGAGGGCCAGCGATCTTCGGGGCGCGCCGCCAGGCCTCGCGCGAGGGTGCGCAGGAGCCAGGTCGGCGTCTGGTCGCTGGTCGCCGGAAGCTCGTCGCCGGGCGGCAGGGCGCCGCGCAGCGCCTCCCAGAGGCTGACGCAGAACGCGTACTGGTCGGCGCGAGCATCGATGGCGGCGCCCGCGAGTTGCTCGGGAGCCATGTAGCCGCAGGTTCCGGCCACACCTGCCGCGCCCTCACCAGCCATCGCCGAGAATGCGCTGGCCACGCCGAAATCGGCCACCCGCGGACGAGCATCTCGACCGACCAGCACGTTCTCGGGCTTGAAGTCGCGATGGACGATTCCCGCCGCGTGCGCGGCTGCCAGGCCGTCGCCGGCGCGAGTGAACATGTCGAGGATCTCGCGCCATCCGCGCTCGCGTTCGCCAATCCACTCGCGCAAGGTGCGCCCATCCACGTGTTCCATGACCACGTAGCTGGTCGCGCCCTCGAATCCGATCTCGTGGACATTGAGGACATTCGGGTGGGAGAGCCGTGCCATCGCCTGCGCTTCGCGCACGACGGCAGCGACGCTCTCCTGGGCGCGCTCGTCGCACCAGCGGTCGCCTCGCAGTAGCTTCAGCGCCACTTTCCGATCCAGGTGAGGATCGTAGGCGGAGAGGACGATCGCCATTCCTCCTTCCCCGAGAAGATCGAGGACGACGAAGCGGCCGATCAGCGCACCCCGCTCCGGCGTCCGATCAGGGCTGCCCGGATCGGAGCCAGGAGCCGTGATCGTCTGCGGCATCGAACGCCATTCTAGGCATGACCGAACTGTTCGTGCCACGACGGTTCATGCGAGTGAGGCAGGCACCGAGATCCCGCGCACAACACTCGGCCAGGTACGTGGTCCCGCTTCGGTGGTCGCGATCACATCGGCATGCGAGGGCCGGGAAGAACCAGGTCGGATCGCTTCAGCCCTGCCGCTCGGCCGGCGCGTCGATCTCGTCGAGCAGCGCGGTCAGGCCCTGGCTCGCGCCGCCGCCGAGGGCGCGCAGGAGCTCGCGGACCTTCTCGAGCTCGCGCCGCATGACCTTGTGGTGGTTGCGGTGGCGCAGGGTCTGGTGGTGACCGAGGAGCTCGAAGGCCTGGTCGCGGTCGCCCAGGCGCTGCAGCGCCACCCCGAGGACCATCCCGCGGAAGGCGTCGCAGAGCTCGAGCGGGAGGCCGCCGCGCGCGCGTCCCCGGCGCTCGGCCTCCTCGACGAAGGCGCCGGCCGCCTGCCACAGCAGCGCGACGAGCGAGCCCGGCTCGGCCACGTCCTCGTAGGCGAGCGCGCGCTCGATGTGGCGCCGCTCGAGCACGAGGTCTCCCTCGGCGCCGCCGCGGTCGTGCAGCGCGAGGGCATAGGCGCGGCGGACGACGTTGTCGAGCTGGCGGAGATTTCCCGGCCAGGACGCCTCGAGGAGGAGCGCGATCGCCCCGGGGACGAGGCGGGCCTGGTCGCGGCTGGTCTCTCCGTGGCGCCGCCTCACCATGTACTCCGCCCACTGCGGCAGCTCGTCGAGTCGCTCGGCGAGCGCGGGCAACCGGACCGGCAGGACGCTGATCCGGTAGTAGAGGTCCTCCCGGAAGCGCCTGGCGCGGACCGAGGCGCGCAGATCGGCGTTGGTCCCGACCAGGAACCGGACGTCGGCGCGGCGCTCCCTGGCGTCGTCGCCGAGCGGTCGATAGCGGCGCTCCTCGAGCACGTGCAGGAGGCCGGCCTGGGCCTTGAGCGACAGCTTGTCGATCTCGTCGATGAAGATCGTCCCGCCCTCGGCGCGGGCGATCGCGCCCGGGTTGTCCTTGACCGCGCCGGTGAAGGCGCCGCGCCGCCAGCCGAACAGCTCGGCCATCTGGAGCTCCTCCGGAACGCTGAGGAGGTCGAGGACCTCGAACTCTCCTCCCCGCCGCCGCGATTGCTCGTGGCACCAGCGCCCCAGCCGCGACTTGCCGACGCCGGTGGCGCCGCTGAGGAGCAGCGTCTCGTCCTGCCTGGCGAAGACGCGCAGCATCTCGATGAGGTGCGCGGTGGACGCGCCGACCACGGGCAGGAGCTCGTCGGTCGCCACCGCCCGCGGCCGGCCCGGCGGCAGCGTGCACAGGTAGGGCGCGGCGATGTCGGCGCACAGGCGCACGGCGTCGTTGCACGCCCCCCAGATGAACTCGTGCCCGGTCGCCGCCTTGCAGCTGGCCTCGAGCGAGATCAGCCCGCCGATGCGCCCGTCGGGGGTGCGCAGCGGCACCACGTGCAGGTGAGTCGCCTCGCGCGAGAGCAGGCGCTCTCGGCTCTCCGGCCCCGGCAGGCCACTGGCCTCGCGGCCGTCGCTGACCGGGCGGAGTGGATCGTCCGGCAGCCACGGCCGGATCGCCTCCAGCTGCACGTCGATCGAGACCGAGCAGCGGTGCTCCTCGATCCACCGCCACACGCCGGCGGAGGCGAAGTAGCCGATGTCGTCGACCGGCGCGCCGGAGCGGTGCTCGATCCCGCACAGGCGCCGGTAGCCGTCGCCGGGATGGATGTAGACCATCCCGCGCAGCAGCCGTCCGCGCGACGCGTAGGCGCTGTCGGCCAGCGCCGCCTCCGCCTCGGCGAGGACGGCCTTGAGCGCGACCTCGGCGGCCTCTTCGAAGGAGCTGGACGCCATCAGCGCGGGGAGCAGGTGGTCGTGACCCATGGAATTCCCGACAGCGGGGTCTCCTCCGCCTACCACGAGCGCAACCATTCGCAGCCCCCCTGCAGCTCACCATTGTCGCGAAGTGACCCGGCTTTGACAATCAACGGACCGTGGCGCTCGACCGCGAAGACGCCGCGGCGGCCGAGGAGGTGAGGTTCGCGCGAGGGCCGCCCACGCCACGCGAGACTGTGTTGCGCGCGCCGACCTCTCTTCCGACCGCGCGCGCGCGGATCCGCGGCTGCTTCTCTTCCCCGGAGAATTCAAGGATCTGATTCGCACGCGGTCACGGGGCGAGAGAGGCGCGACGCGAACGGACCGCGGCGGCCATCGGCTTGCATCGTCCTGCATCGTCCCATCGCACGCGGTGGATTCCCCCCTCGCAGGTGAAGGTGGGCAGCGCGAGAGACGTGGTCTCGCGGATCGCGATCGAGGATCGGATCCGGACGCGGCGCGACTCCGCGTCGTCTGGAACGCGGGCCGCGTTTCTTGCGACGCAGATCGCATGCGCGATCGCGGCAGAACACGGTGGTCGATCGTCGTCGGCCGGCCCTGCCGCGGCCGATGACGCGCGTCTGTCGCCACCACGCCGCGGCGATCGCGTGTCGGTGGATGTCGACCGACGCGCGACCTGTCGGGCATGTCGATTGCTCGGCGCAAGAAAGCTCGAACGCTCGCGTCGTCGAATGAAACCCGCCAGGAGCCCCGCCTTCCATGTCCGCCATCGCCATCGTCCACGCCGTGTGTGAGCCCTCCCCGCGCGTATCCGCCGAGCTCGCGAGCCGACCGGCGCAGGACGCCTGGCCACCCTTGCCACTCCGATGCGCCGTCGTGCTCGACGAGGAGACCTCGTCGCAGCGCCAGCTGTGCGGCGAGCTGGTCGCGTGCGGCTGGGAGGTCACCACCGTCCACGACCTCGCCGGCCTGCGAGCGGCCATCGACGTCCGCGACGGCGGGCGCGAGCCCGATCTCGTCGTCGCCGAGTACCGGCTGGCCGGCAAGAGCGTCGTCGATCTCCTCGACCGGGTGCCGCGCGCGCTCTGGGCGCGGCTGGTCATCGTGACCGCGTACGGGTCGGTGGCCTCCGCGGTGCGGGCGGTCAAGCTCGGGGTCGGCGGCTACCTGGTGAAGCCCGCGCGCGGCGCCCACGTGCTGCGCGCGGCCGGGCACGACACCGCCGTGGTCGACGAGGCGTCGGCCCCTTGCCTCAGCCTGGACCGCGCGATCTGGGAGGTCCTGAACGAGGCGATCGAGCAGGTCGGCACCGTGTCCGGCGCGGCCCGCCGGCTCGGGCTGCACGCGCGCTCGCTGCGCCGCATGCTGGCCAAGTACCCGCCTGCGCGATGATCGGTGGATCCGGCTCGTGCGCCCCGGCGGACCGAATGTCCTCTTCCGGCCAGCCCGCCGCGGCGCTACCGGTTGAGTCACCATGCCGAGCCCCTTCGCGCGCTTCAACCGGCAGTATCACTTCCTGTTTCGCTGGGACGAGGACGTGTGTCCGAGGCGCGACAACCTCGACGCCACGGTCCGCGACGCGGTCGACATCGCGCTCGCGTTCGCGAGAGTGAGGCCAGCGCTCGCCCGCTACTCCGGGGCCGAGCGAGAGCTCATCCGCTCGATCGCCGCCGGCATCGCCCTCCACGGTTCGGGCGTGTTCGCCGAGCGGCTGGCGATCTCCACGGCCGATCTGACGATCCCCGGGACCATCGCCGACCGCCTGATGACCCGATACACGTCTCTCCACCAGGACCGGACCAAGGGGGAGGTGGTGGCGCGCGCGCTCGGGCTGAGGAAGAACGAGATCGAGGCGGTCTGGGCCTACACCCAGGCCAACAAGGAGGTGGAGGACCTGTCCGGGCAGGTCAATCCCGCCTTCATGATGACGGCCTTCGGATCGTTCACGAACGGATGGCAGGCGCTGACCAGCGCGCTCTCAAAGCTGCCGAGCTTCGGGCGCCTGGGGATGACCGTCTCCACGTTCCGGACGGTCAGGAACCGCGACGAGATCGAGAGGCTGAAGGCGTTGCCGATCGGATCGCGCCTCGTCCTCGGCTGCACGCCGATGAAGGGCGGGCAGCGGCACGTCACCTCGTCGGCCATCACCATGAGCAAATGGACGCTGCCAGCCACGGTCTTGCAGAGCGGCGGGGTGCTCAGCTACTTCGGCGTCAGCGGCGTGTTCATCAACTGGCTGGGACAGTACGGGCTGGGGATGGACGGCGGAGAGACGCTCTACTCGCCGGGCACGATCATGCAGCTCTCGGCCAAGGTGCAGCGCGACGGCTACGACGGGAAGGTCCCCATCTTCCTGCTCGAGGAGATCCCGATGTTCCACGAGGCGGACGTCGGCTCCCGCACGGAGTACTACGACGACTACTCGTTCCGGCGGATCAAGGACCCGCGCGAGATCACCGCGGCGCGGGCCAGCGCACGGTTCTTCGACCTCCTCGACCTCGAGAGCCAGCACGACGGACCGCTCACCCCGAAGTTCCAGGAGATCTGAGCTCGATCACGTCAGCCGGAGCAGGGCGCACACCACCTGCATGGCCGCCTTCTCCGCCGCGTCGAGCTCGAAGATGCGCTGCAACACCTGCCACTCCCTCTGGAGCGCCTCCTCCGGCGAGTAGCTCAGCTCGGCCGTGGCCGCGGTGCTGAGATAGGGCGCAAGCGGTCTGCCGTCGTCCAGATCGTCCAGCGCCAGCCGGAGCGCCCGGTGCTCGGCCTTCGCCTCGTCGTCGTCCGACTCCGCCACGATGACACCGAACTGCTCGACCAGGAGCGCCGCCCGGCCGGATGGGTCCGGCGGCAGCGCACCCTTGCCGAACCTCGACTTGCCGGCCTTGTGGAGCTCGTTCTGGAGGATGCGCTGCTCGATGATGGCGAGCCGGATCTCCCGGGGGGAGCGCAACGGCTTGACCAGCACGTTGTTGAGGCAACGGATCGCGAACTGCACCCTGGGGCTCGGGCTCCGGGCCAGCTCCACCAGCAGCTTGAGCTCCAGGCGCAGGTCGTCCAGAAGGCGCGGGGCGGCCCGATCCGCGCCCTTGTCGCGGCGCTCCCCGCCATCGCTCACCTTGTCGGCGAGGTAGGCGAGGATTTCCTGCACCAGGAGATCGCTGCGCGTCGACAGCAGATCCGGTCTGGACGATCCCTGTCTGTCCGGGGGGAGCTGCTTCGCCATGCCGCGAAGCAGGTCGCGCGCCGACCGTGGCGATCCATGCCCCGGTGCCGGCTTCTCGGGTTTCTCGCCCGAGAGCTCGCGGAGCAGCCGCTCGATCCCGGCCCGCATGCTGATGCTCTCGTCGTACTTCTCCATCAAGACGCGCGACAGCTCCCCGACCGCCGAGGGCAGGACGTCCAGGTTGTAGGACAGGTAGAGGTTGCAGGGCGGCGCGGCTCCCTTGCGGACCTGCTGGATCCGGTTCCCGGTGATCCGGTCGACGTTGACCAGGCCGGCTCCGCCCCGCGTGTTCTCGTTGATGCAGACCACGTTGGAGCTGGCGTTGTCGATCAGCGTCTCGATGTTCCCGCTCTGCATCCCGATGTGCAGGGTGGTATGGGCGGCCCTGGCCAGGTGATGGAAGACGTACTCCTGCTCCAGCCTCGAGAACCCGTGATCGATGCCGAAGCGGGTCGCCATCGCCTTGGGGTCCCACATGCAGGTCAGGTCGGCCTCCGCCGCGATGCCGGACAGAGCATCGCCGGCCAGGATGCGAAACTTGGCGGTCCCGACCGCGGCGCTGATCGTGCGAAACAGCGCCTTGCCGGTCTTGTGGCGGAACTCGCGCGCCGGGACCCCCTCCTTCAGGTAGGCCTTGCCTCCGCCGGTGCGGCTGCCCCACAGGACCAGGACGTCGCGGCCGGCGATCTGGTCCGAGAGGAGGCGGACGAGCATCTTCGCGGCCGACTCCTTCGGCTGGCCGAGCCCGCGCGGCGCCGGCCGGAGGAACGTCGGTGAGCTGTCGAGTGTCCTGGCCCGCGTGCTCATCGTCAGCGGCGAGTTGTAGAGCGGCACCAGGCAGTCGATGTTGTGGATGACCTCTCTCTCGCTCTCATGCGCGGCCCACCGATCGAACAGCTCGTGCGTCGCCGGCTGGTCCGTGGCGGTCGGCAGCTTGACGTGGCGGCCGGCGAAGGAGGCGCTCTTGAAGCCACCCAGCACCAGGTCCCCGCTCTCCACGCGCTCCTTGTCGCGCGAGCTGGTGAACGCGCTCGAGTGCACGAACGCCCACTGACCGGGCGCCAGGCACTCCAGGGCCTGGGCTCGTCCGATCTGCTCCGCCAGCCACTCCGGCTGGTACCTCCGGTTGAGCGGCAGCAGCGCGACCAGGTTCTTGTTCGAGGAGATGGACCACTTGAACTTGTGGAAGTCGCCTCTCTGCTGGGCGGTGATGGCGAAGTAGACCTTTCCGTCCGAGCGGACGAAGCCGGTCCTGCCCAGAAAGACGGCCAGCGGCACGCCCATCCCGGGGACCCTGGCCAGCTTGTCGAGGAAGCCCTTCATGTGCCCCGGCGCGACCGGCCACGTCCCGCACGCCGAGAAGTCGACCCGGGCCGGCGCGCCGTAGGCGTGGAACAGTGAGTGGCAGTCGCGGCAGACCTGGTACAGGCACTGCGCGCAGCACAGGGTGTGGCCGGTGCAGAACGCGCCGCCGCAGCTGCGACACTGGGTCGTCGCCTCTCTCTTGCAGCCGTGCTGGTCGCAGTCCATGGGATGGCTCCGATGTCGTGACCACTGTGTCGTCCGGCGCGGGCGGCGCCAACGGGACAAATCGTCCGGTCCGGGCGCGCTGGAGGGAGGACGCTTTGCCCCATGGCCCACCGCGGGAGGCCGTGCTGGATCTTCGTGGTTGAAATCGTGAAACCATCTGGTATAGTAAACCAGATGGTTGCAATAGACCGATCGCCCCGGCTCGACCTCGTCTTCCACGCCCTGGCCCACCCCGCCAGGCGCGCGATCGTCCGCCAGCTTTCGATCGGCGAGCGCAACCTCAGCGAGCTCGCCTCGCCCCTCAAGATGACCTTCCCCGCCGCCACCAAGCACGTGCGCGTGCTGGAGGGCGCCAAGCTCGTCCGCCGCCGCGTCGTCGGGCGGCAGCACCTCTGCCGCCTGGACGCAGCGCCGCTCAAGGAGGCGATGCTCTGGACCGAGCAGTTCCGCCGGAACTGGGAGGCCCGCTTCCAGGCACTGGACTCGCTCCTCGATGAGATGAAGTCCGCGGAGCAATCGCGTTCCCGCCGGCGCTGAGCGTCTCGCCAGCAGTCACCCCCCCACCCGTTGTCAGTCACGAGGACCGCACCATGAACCCCAAAGAGCTTCAAATCTCCACGCCCACGGACACCACCATCGTCCTCACCCGCGCGTTCCAGGCCTCGCGCCGGCTCGTGTGGGAGGCGATGACCGACCCGGCCAAGATGCGCCGCTGGATGTTGCCTCCCCCGGGATGGACCATGACCGTCTGCGAGGTCGAGACTCGCGTGGACGGCGCGCTGAGGTTGGCATGGAAGAGCGAGGACGCCGATCCGGTCATGACGCTTCACGGCGTGTTCACGGAGTTTGCCCCGCACGAGCGGATGGTTCACACCGAGACGATGAAGCTTGGCTCCGGCGAGCAGATCGGCTCGCTGCTGGAGGCGCACGAATTTGCGGAGAAGGGCGGCGTCACCACGATGCGCATCACGCAGACGTACGACTCGAAGGACGCCCGTGACGGCGCGCTCGCTTCCGGCATGGACCAGGGGATGGAAGCCGGGTACAAGCAGCTCGACGCGCTGGTCGCTCAGCCCGCGTAGGGCGTGCGGCGTGGCGGCAGGTTGGCATCGTCAGGCCCGGTCGCGCTGGAGGGAGGACGCTTTGCCCCATGGCCGACCGCGACGCGCCTCCCTATCCTCGGACGCGTGGTCGATGAAGCACGCGGGCGAAGCCGGCCGCCGCGCCGGGTCCGCGGCGTGGTCGCGGCGCTGGTCGGCGTGGGCCTCCTCGTCGGAGGCGCGGCGCGGGCGGAGTGCCCGATCGGCCAGGCGCGCGGCGAGAGCGGCGACCGGCTCCGGGTCGGGTTCGCGCCGATGGCCCCGTTCGTGGTGCCGGCCGGCTCCGACGGGCAGGTGCGCGGGTTCGCGATCGATCTGCTCCGCACCCTGGCCGCGCGCGAGGGCTGGACCCTCGAGCTGGTCGAGCTCAGCCCCGACACGCTGCGCGAGCGAATCGCCGACTGCCAGCTCGACCTGGGCGCGGGCGGCAGGCCGACCAGCGCGACGCTGGCGGAGTCGGTCGATTTCTCGCGGCCCTATTTCTCGACCGTGACGACCGCCGTGGTCCACCAGGACGACCCCGGCCGCGCGACGCCCTCGGCCGGCAAGAGCCCCGGCGGTCGACTGGCCCACGCCGGGGCGCGCGGCCTGGTCTGGGGGCTGGTGGCGCTGGTGCTGCTGGCGCTCGCGTCGTGGATGCTCAACGTCGCCAGCGGGTGGCACCGGCGCGGCGTCCTGCGCTGGCGTCGCGCCGATCCGTCGGTCAGCGGCCCGCTCGCCGCGCTCGGCTGGCTGTGGCGCAGCAGCACCGGGCGAGTGCTGGTGGTGCTGTGGATCGCGGTCGGCCTGGTGCTCGGCACCACCGGCAGGACCAGCGGCGCGATCCAGCCGCTGGTGCTCGGCGAGGACCCGCTCCGCGGTCTGGTCGAGCAGGCCGCGCACACCGAGAAGCTGGTGGGCGAGCGATATCCGGACGGCGATCGGGTCAGCTGCTCGGCCGACGCGCTGAAGGCCTGCTTCCGCGGCTTCGCCGACGGGACGCTCGCCGCGGTGGCCGGGCCGCGCGAGGTGCTGTGCAGCCAGGTGCTCGACCTCGCCCTCGATCGCGTGGTGCTGCGCGACGACCTCTCGGTGCCCGAGCAGTACGCGTTTCTCCTGCCGCCCGGCAGCCCGCTGCGGCTGGCGCTCGATCGCGCGCTCCTGCGCCTGCACGAGGATTCCGGCGGTCACCAGCCGATCATCCGTTGCCCGGGAGATCCCCGGTGAGCTTCGAGGAGGCGCTCGCGCCGACGCTGGCGATCCGCTGCGACGGCGCCGAGACCAGCGTCCCGGGCGCCAACCTCAAGCGCATCACCCTCGATCTCGAGGGCCACGGCTTCGCCGGCGAGGTGGTGTTCTGGGTCCGCGCCGACGCCGCCGGCGACGAGCTGCACGCGGTGCTTATCGGCGCCGCTCCCCTCGAGCTCGACCTGGGCGTGGCCAAGGCGCGCTACCTGGGCGATCCGCCCGGGCCTCTTCGAGTTCGCGGCGCGGTCAGCGCGCGCCGGTTCATCGAGCTGGTGAACGAGGACGTGAACGGCAGCCCGGTGCTGTTCCGCCGCTACCGGCTCGGCTTCGTCGACCCCGCGCGCGCGGCGTGGTCGGCTCACCACCCGACCGTGGTCCACGCCGGCCAGAGCCTGGCCGACCTGATCGCGGCCCAGCTGGTCGGCGAGCTGCGCTGCGAGGTGACCTGGCCGCTCCTCAGCCGCAAGCGCGGGCTGGTCTGCCTGGGCCTGGGCGAGGACGAGGCGTCGTTCCACGACTTCGTGGCCTGGCTGGCCGCGAGCCACGGTGGGCACTTCTACCTGGACTACACCACGCAGGTGTATCAGCTCGCCGAGCGCAAGCCGCCGGTGGCGTCACCGGTGGCGATCCCGCGCCAGGTGGTCGGCGAGCTGGAGGTGGTGCCGGCCGAGCCGCCGCGCCACCAGCTGCGCCTGCTCAACTCGTGGGCGGGCGCCGACGCGGTCACCCTGGTCGAGCTGCCCGAGGCCCGCGCCCCGCTCACCCTCGACGTCCTCGTCCACACCCCGCTCGCGCGCGAGGTCGACGCGCGCGGCGAGCGCGAGGCGGCGCGGCTGGCCGCCGGCCTCGACGAGGTCGAGATGGTCTTTCGCCGCTTCCCCGAGATCCTTCTCGCGCCCGGCCTGGGCGCCGAGCTCGACCAGGACGACTTCAGCCCGCACCTGTCGGCCTACGGCAAGCCGCTGCGGGTCACCGAGGTCCACCTCGACGCGCGCGCGCTCGACGACTCCGCCGAGTACGACCTCGAGGAGGACGTCACCACCTACGCGGTGGACTTGAAGATCCGCCTCGAGCACGAGGACGATCCGCGCTCGCGGGTGCCGGCCCACCGGGTCCCGCGCTATCCGATCCAGGTCGAGGGTCGAATCGTGTCGGCGCTCGGCGACACCGGCGACCGCGCCTACACCGTCTACGAGGACGAGCAGACCTCGCAGGACCGCTACCGGGTGCTCCTGCCCACCTGGAACGCGACCATCGACGTCCCGTTCACGCCGCTGTTCCAGCCCGGGCACCTCTACTTCCCCGCCTACCGCGACGCGCGCGTCCTCGTCGCGGTCGACTTCGCCAGCGCCGCCCTGATCGCGCACCTCGACTGGGGCGACAGCGTGCGCCTGCCGCTGGCCAGCCAGGGCAACCACATTCTGTTCGGCCGCAACGGGACCAGCGAGACCTCGCTCCGCCACTGGTACGTCGACAGCAAGCCCGAGCTGCACCTCCGCCGCGAGCACGCCGGCAACATCGGCGTGATGACGGTGAAGCAGGGCGCCATCGTCATCGAGACCTTCGACGACGGCACCGCCGCGGCCGGCCCCCCCACGGTCAGCGTCCGCCCCGACGCCGAGAGCGCCGTGGCGAAGACCGAGGCCAGCACCCAGCTGGCGGTCGGCGACCTCGAGGACTCCGTGGCCGGCTCGGCCGCCCAGCTCGACGGCGAGGTCGGCGAGGCCGGCGCCGCGGTCAACCAGGCCGCGGTGCAGCTGCGCACCGACGTCAAGGTGGAGGTCGAGGCCGCGAGCAGCTCCCTGCGCGGGCTCGCCGACGAGGCCGCCGCCGCCAGCCAGCGAGCCCAGGGCGCCGTCGACGAGGCCCGCCGCCGCCTGGCCACCCTGTTCGACAGTGACGAGTGAAGCAATGAGTGAATCGGCATGAAGGCGCAGCTCACCCGCCTCCGCCTCGACCTGCGCCGGCTCGAGGACCAGCTGACCGCCGGCGTGACCCGGGTGGAGGCGAGGGTGCGCGCCGCCCAGGCGCGAGCCGGACGAGGCCCGGCCGGGGCGCTCACCGAGCTCGACCGAGTGGCGACCACCGCGCGCGCCGAGGCCGAGCGCCTGGCCGGACCGGTGCGCGCCGCCGGCGCCGCCCTCGCCGCGGCCGAGCGCCAGATCGACACCCTGCGCGCCGCGCTCGACGCCGCCCTCACCACCGTGCAGACCGACTTCCTCGGCCGCCTCGAGGCCGCCCGCCAGCCGCTGACCCAGGCCGTCGACGCCGCCCGCCAGGTGCTCGACGCAACGAACGAGCAGGTCGGCGCCCTCACCGGCGGAGCGACCCAGGCGCTCGGCGGCCTCCGCGTCCAGGTGGCGACCGTGCGCGACACCGGCGACACCCTGGTCAGCTCGCTCCAGTCGGTCCTCGCGACCGGCATGGCGGCGATCTCCGCCATTCCGGTCGACGCCCTGCCCGAAGCGATGGCCGGAACCGCGCGCACCGCCGTCACCCAGGCCGGGCAAACCGCGGGGAGCGCGCTCCAGACCGCCGCGAGCGCCGCGCAGAGCCAGCTCGGCCCGCTGACCCAGCGCCTGGTCGGCGTGATCGATCAGGCCCGCACCCAGGCCGAGTCAGCCCTCGCCCAGGGAAAGAGCGGCCTCCTCACCCAGCTGGCCACGGCGCGCAAGGCCGCCGAGAGCGCCGCGCAAGCCGCGACCACGCAGGTGAACGCGGTGCTCACGGCCCTCGACGCGCAGCTGGCCCGTCAGGAGCAGTCCGCCGCCGCCGCGATCGCCACCGCCACCGACGCGCCGCTCGCCCAGGCCGGCCGCGTCGTCACCGACACCAGCGGCGCCCTCGCCACCCTGGTCCAGGAGAGCGAGGCGAAGGTCGCGGCGATCGAGAGGAGATGACCGGGCGAGGCCGCTCGGTCCTCACTCTTCATCGAGCTTCATCGGCACGCGCCGTCGGGCCTGATCCTTGGCCTCCTGGCCGAGCGCGTCGGCCGCGAGCAGGCGGGGCAGGAGCTCCGGCTCGAGGGTGAGGGCGCGGACGACGAGCTCGAGAGTGACGTCGTGGTCGGGGCGGGAGACGACGGTCACGGGATCACCGGTCCGGATCGAGCCGGGCTCGATGACGCGGAGATAGGCGCCGGGCCGCGCGGCCCGGGTGAACGTCTTCACCCAGCCGACGTCGCCGAGCCAGCCGGCGAAGGTCCGGCACGGGATGCGCGGGCAGGCGACCTCGAGGACGACGGTGTCGCCGATGCGCCAGCGCTCGCCGATGTGGGCCCTGGTGACGTCGACGCCGATGGTGGTCAGGTTCTCGCCGAAGCAGCCGTTGCCGAGGGTGCGGCCGAGCTTCCCGGCCCAGTCGTCGAGGTCCTCGCGGGCGTAGGCGTAGACCGCCTGGTCGTCCCCGCCGTGGTTCTTGCGGTCGCACACGGCGTCACCGATCAGGCCGCTGCCGAGCCCGCCATGCTTGGGTCCTGGCGCGCGCACCTCGATCGGCGCGTCGACCGGTTGCTTGTCGATGCCCGTCACCCCGACGTAGGTGTGCTCGCTGGGTCGCGGCTGACCGATGTTGACCGACAGAACCTTCCGCATTCCCCAGTCTACCAACGGGTCGCTCGCCGCGCCGATCAGCTCTCAGCCGCCTCGCCAGAACAGATACGCGGCGCACTCGGCGATCGGGCCCTCGGCGATGTAGGCGAGGTTGCCCGCTCTTCGCGCGTGATCCCATTCCTCACCGTCGGCGAGGATCTCGAAGAACTCGACGTCGGGATCGAAGTCGTGGCGGAAGGGGACGCTGGCGAGCGGGCGGAGGGGGACGCCGCGAAGCGCGTGGCGGTGGACGGTCTCGAGGCGGCCGGCGGCGGCCAGCTTGGGCGGGCGCAGCTCGTCGCGGCTGGATCCGGCCGGACGCCGCACCAGCCAGTAGAGGTTGAGGCCTTCGACCTGGGGCAGGGCGCATGCGAGGGCGCGGCCGGCCCGCTCGAACGGGGCGTAGGGGGCGCGGCCGTGGGGCAGATGCGTGCGCGTCTCCAGCTCGACGAGGAGCGGCGCGAAGCTGCCGACCAGATCGCGATCGTCGTGGACTCGTCCGGCCAGCGCCGGCGTGTCGGCCGCCGCCGACTGGTAGGAGTGGACGTCGAGGTAGAGCTCGATCATCCGGCGGTAGACCTCGAAGGGCGGGGCGGCCAGGGCGGCGTCGGTGGCGGCGGCCGGATCGGATCGCGCGGGCGCGTCGACGTCGATCTGGGTCAGGTACCAGGTGAGGAGCCGGCTGCGTCGCAGGCACTCGTGGGCGCGGAGGCCCTTGGCCGCGGACAGGACGTGGCTCTCGAGGTCGCCGAGCAGGATGTCCTCCCACGAGGCGAGCACCTGGCGCAGGCGGGTGAGCACGTCGGTGAAGAAGGGGGGCCAGGCGGTCAACGACACCAGCGGCGGGACGTAGCCCGGGCTGACGGCCCAGACGCCGTCGGGGCCCAGCTCGATCCGGGCCAGCTCGAAGGAGTCGACCGCGCCAGGGTGGCCGGGGGCGGGCGACAGCTCGATCCGCCGCACCACCAGCTCGACCGCCTCGAGATCGCGGGCGCGCTCGTCCTCGCGCTCGAAGCTGGGCTCGGCGAGCAGGTGGAGGTGGAGGCGCACGCTGGGCGCCTCCGCGGTGGCGAGGTCGAGCGGCACCGCGCGCGCGTTGCCGGGCAGGTGGACGAGGTGGCCGCGCGGGGTGATCGCGACCAGGCGGGTGAGCCTGACGATCCCTCGCGCCAGCGCCACCTCGTCCCACTCGATGAGGGCCACGCCCCGGGCGGCCGGCGCGAGCTGGGCGAGGCGCAGCTCGATCTCGCGCTCGACGGCGAGCTCCTGGCGCTCGAAGTGCTCGGGCAGGAGCGCCTGTCCGAGCCGCCAGTGCACGCGGCAGAGCGAGCGAGCGACGGCATCGGCGCCGCCGGGACGTGAGGGTGTCGTCATGATCGGTCTCAGGCGCTGAGCTTGTCCTTGGCGATCTTGCCCACCTGCAGGCCCCAGCCCTTGATGAACGGCTTGGTCTTGGCCTGCGCGAAGCGGAGCGCGTAGGTCGCGTTCGCGCCCGGCACGATCTCGAAGTAGATCTGGAACACCTGCACGTCGATGCTCGCGGCGATCTGGGTCGGCTCCTCGGCCACCTGCAGCGCCACGGCCTTGCCGCCGGTCGCGTTGAGCTGGCCGGCGACGAAGCCGTCTGCTGTCTTCGGGAACGCCTCCTCGAACCAGGCCTTGTTCTCGACGTCGTAGTTGACGATCCACCAGCCCAGCTTCTTGATCGCCGTGGTCGACAGCGTGGTCTTCTGCTTGGCCTTGAGCTGGTTGGCGAACTCGGTCGACACGTACGCGCCGATGCAGATCGGGTCGCCGGCCCCGCCGCCCCACGAGAAGTGCTCGATGATGCCGATGCAGTCGACGGTGCGCAGGCCGTCGTCGTTCTGCGCCGGCGCCGCCTGGGTGTACTCGGGCGCCTCGGCGTTGAACGGCGTGTAGACCGAGACCTTGTACTCCTCGGCGTCCTTGGTCGGCTCGGTCCCGAGATCGAGCCCGTTGAACGCGGTCAGGTAGCCGCAGCGTTGCTTGTTGGTCGGGTCCATCAGGAACCCACTCTTCCAGTCGCAAGGGAGATCGATCGACATGGTGTCCTCCTCGGATCAGCTGAGCCGCGCGTCGACGCGCAGGGTGACGTCCATGCCCTCGAACTGGATGTGAGGCTGAACGGTGAGGTTGCAGTCGTACCAGCCGGCGCGTCCGGACACCGGCGCCACCGCCAGCGTGTACGCCTTGAACGGGTAGTAGCGCAGGGTCAGGTCGTCGGGATTGACGATGGTGGTGACGTAGCGCGAGATCCACGCGTCGATCTGCCCCTTGACGAAGTTGGCATCCGCGCTCGAGCCGACGTTGGCCCGCATCATCCGCTTCAGGTAGTGGGCCAGGCGCGCGATCGAGAAGGTGTAGGCCAGGTTGCAGGTGAGCTGCGAGTTCTCCGAGATGTGCGGATCGACGCCGTTGCTCGGCCGCTTCATCGCCTGGCTCGAGAAGAACACCGCGTCGGTGGAGCCCTTCTTGTGGACCAGCGGGATGAAGCCGGCGTCGGCCAGCGCCAGCTCGCCGTGATCGGGGATGATGACCTCGAGCGGCGGGCGGATCTCGTCGTCCGAGCCCTCGAGCGCGACGCGGGCTAGGTTCTCGAGGTAGCCGCCGCTCTTGACGCCGCGGATGTACTGGCACCAGCCCGAGCCCTCGAACGAGCGCACCAGGTTGCGCGCGAACAGCATGGCCGAGCTGGCCCACACGTAGCGCTGCGCCTCCTGCTCCGGCGAGGTGGGCTCCTCCTTGAACCGGACCACCCCGCCGGCCGAGTCGGTCGGCTTGTACGGGCGGCGCGCGATGTAGCGCGGCAGGGTCAAGCCGATGTAGGCGAAGTCCTCCTGCTCGCGCAGCGCCATCCACGACTCGTCGAGCGCGGCCGAGAAGTCGCGCACCTCCATCAGCTGGCTCATGTCCTCGACGCCGAAGATGCTGGGCGAGGCCGAGCTGATGAACGGGGCGTGGCTGTGCTTGCACAGCGTCGCCATGCCCTTCAGGAACACGCGGTCGACATAGTCGTTGCTGACCTCGTAGAGGCCGATGAGGGCCGCGTAGGGCTCGCCGCCCAGCTGGTCGTACTCGGCGGTGTAGACCTTCTTGAACAGATCGGAGGCGGCGATGTCCGCGCCGTTGACCGACATGTCCTCGGCCAGCTCCTCCTTGGCGGCGTCGAGCAGGCTGATGCCGATGTTGGCGTCGAAGTTGGTGCGGTCGACCAGGTCGGAGATCGCGCGCCACTTGCCCTCGAGATCGCGCAGCGGCGGCTGGTGGAACACCTCGTTGAGCTGGAGCGCGATGAGCTCGTTCACCCGCGCGAGCATGTCGGCGAAGGTCTTCTTGTCGACGAAGTAGATCTGCCGGTCCGGGCTGGCGGCCGCGTCGTCGGCGTCGCCCTGGTCGCGCTTTGCGTAGTCGATGTTGCAGAGCAGGAGCCCGAGCAGCTGCATGAAGTGCTGGGCCCTGGCCCGCTCGCGCGCGCTCTTGTCGGCGGCGGCGTCGGCGGTGGCGGCGGTCGCGGGCGCGGTCGCTGGTGGGGCCGGCGCGAGCAGCTCGGTCGGCTTGGCGGGCAGGTTGCCCGGCGGCATGACGGTCCTCAGCACGTCGGCGAGGAAGCCGTCGGCGGTGATCGTGGTGGTGCTGGTCGTGGTGGTCGTCATCATGTTGGTCAGATCTCCATGGGGTCGATCAGGTCGCAATCGGGGTCGTCGGGGTCCCGGTCGGCGGGGTCCCGGTGGCGGTGGGCCCGGCGGGCGGAGCTCCGGTGGGCGGAGTCCCGGCCGGCGCGGTTCCGGCCGGCGCGGTTCCGGCGGGAGCTGGGGCGGTCACGGCGACCGGGTCGACCGGCGCCGGCGCCTCGCTCATCTCCGCCTCGGTCGGGATGCGCAGCAGCCCCGAGAGCTCGGCGAAGGTCCCGCGCAGCTGCTCGAGCAGCGGGGCCCGCGCCGGCGAGGTCAGCTCGCGCACCAGGCGGCGGAACTGCTTGTTGTTGTCGACGCAGGCCTGCAGCTCGAGGAGGAGCTTGCGTACCTGGAGAAGCCGCTGGGTCGACGGGACGTGGTTGACCACCTCGCCCGGCTCGAACGACGCCATCGAGCGGACCGGGATGGTGACGTCGACCGGCGCGCCGCCCTTGTCGATGTGATTGGCGATCCCCTTCAGCTCGATCTTGATGTCGAGCTTCTCCATCACCGCGTCGAGGTTGCGGCCGTTGAGATCGTGGATGGCGCGCCGCTCGAAGTCGTCGGCGGGCGCGGGCGCGCCCGGCGTCTCCGGGCGCCACGCGCGCCCGGTCAGGTCGCCGAGGACGAGGAGACGCAGCGGCAGCTCCTTCTCCTGGCGGGGCTGATCGGGCTGGCGGGTGTCGTAGGTCAGGCTGATGCGAGACTTGGGGACCATGTTTCTTGCCGTCATGTTGGCTCCTCGGTGAAATCCACGAATGACGTCACCGCGGCCGACTCACAACGGGACAAAACGTCCGCAGCGCGAACCGGCGCAGACTGGCTGTCCCGGATAGGACCGTTTGTCATCTGTCGCGCCGGCGTCGCCTGACCCATAGATGGCGCTCGAGGTGCCATGAACGCCGCTGACCTGGTGGACGAGGCGAAGACGAGGCTGGCCGGCCTGTCGACGATCGGATGGATCCTGCTCGCCCTGGTGGTGCTCCTCCTCGTCGTGGCCGCCGCGCTCGGCTGGCGCTGGTGGCGGCGCCGGCGGGCGTCCGCCGCGCGCACCCCGGAGCCGGCCGCGGCCGCGCCCGAGCGGGGTGGCGCCGACCTGGGCAAGGAGATGGTGCGCGACTGGCGCCGCTTCCGCAGCGGTCTGCCGCGGGGCGCGCGGCGCAGCCTGGAGCACTTCCACCCGGTGGTGCTGCTCGGCACCGAGTCGGCCGGCAAGGCCGCGATCATCGAGCGCTTCGGCGGGGTGGGGCAGCGCCGGGTCGAGCTGGGCGCGCGGGCCGCGCTGGCCGACGGGCAGCTGCGCTGCCTCCTGGGCGGCGACGTCCTCCTGTTCGATCTCGCCGAGGAGGTCGTGCGCGCGCCCCGCGGGCTGGTCGGCCCCGGCCTGCGCCGCGCGCTCGCCCCGTCGCTGCGGCGCCGCACCCCGGTGGTCGTGGTCTGCCTGTCGCCGGAGGCGCTCGACAAGCAGTCGGAGCAGCAGCTGGCCGAGCTGGGCGGCGCGCTGCGGGCCAAGCTCGACGTGCTCGCCGAGCTGCGCGACGAGCCGCTGGCGGTGCGCGTGGTGGTGAGCGACGTGCCCGGCACCGCCCGCTTCGACGCGCTCTTCCGCCTGCTCGAGCTGCCCGGCATGCCGGCGGTGGTGGCGATCGACGATCCCTCCGACGAGGCGGTGCGCGCGTCGCTGCTCGCCTACGCCGACGAGCTGGGCACCGCGCTGGTCGAGCTGTCGCCGGCCGAGACCCTCGAGCTGGTCGCCTTCCTCGAGGCGCTGCCCCACCTGTCCGGCGCGCTCTCGATGGTGCTGGGCGAGCTGTTCGCCCCCGGCGGCGAGCTCGGCCCGCGCCCGGACGGCCTCTACCTCCTGCCCGCACGCGGCGGCCCCAACCCGCTGGAGGTTCCGGACGCGCTGCGCCGGCCCGGACCGAGCCCGCTGCTCAAGCACCGCCTGGTCGCGCTGACCGCGACGCTGCTGGTGGCCGCGGTGCTGACCAGCGCGTACCGCCGCGACGCGCGGGCCTGGGACCGGGCCTCGGCCGCCGCCTGGTCGTACGAGCTCCACGCCGAGCACGAGCTCGACCTGCGCCTCGCCATCCGCGACTACACCGGCGACTTCCACGGCAACCTGCTCGACCGGCTCGGCCCCGGCTTCTTCACCGCCGGGCCCACCATCGTGGCGTGCTCGTTCGTGGAGCAGGTCCGCCAGGATCAGCTCCTCGATCAGCTGGCCGACGGGCTGGCGACGGCACCGGAGCGGCGCCAGCCGGAGCAGCTGCTCTACGACGCGGCGCTGCTCTACGCCAGCCGCGACAACGACCTCGGCCACCTGATCGGCGATCGGCTCGACGAGTGGGCCGGCGCGGTCGGCCTCGAGTCGGCGCTGGTGATCGACTACCTGCGCCTGGCCGGCCCCTACCGCGACGAGCGCTGGCTGGAGCGGCTGCGTGAGGCCGCCCAGGCGCCGCCGGTGGACGGCTTCGCGGGCGAGCTGGATCGACTGCTGCGCCTCCTGGCCGCCGACCACGAGTGGCAGGCCGGTGAGCTGGCCGAGGTGACCGAGCTGGCCCGGCGGCTGCGCCCCGAGCTGCACGCGCGCGCCCGGTTCGGCGCCGCCCAGCGCATCCTGGTCACCCCGCCGCTCGATCGGCTCGCGCCCAGCTTCAAGATCCACGCGGCCCGCTTCGACCTCATCGCCGAGCTGTGGCAGAACCGGGTCGCGCTCGACCGCATCCTGGCGGCGGTGGTCGACGCCTCGCTGCCGGCGCCGCCGCGCGCGCCGCGCTCGCTGGCCGAGCTGGCCCAGGTCATCTCACCGATGCTCACCGGCGAGACCGGCGTGGCGCCCAGCACCCTGGTCATGGACGGCCAGGAGTACGCCGCCGACCCGGCCGGCTTCGTGCGCGCGCTGCGCGGAGACGAGGCCGAGCGGCTGCTCGCCGAGTTCCTCGCCCTCGCCCCCGAGGACGGCACGCTCCTTTTCTTCACCGAGTCCGCCGCGCAGGAGGAGGTGCGCCTGCCCATCAGCTGGCCGAGTGGCATCTCGGGCGCGCGCGTCCGCCGGCGGATCTACTCGCGTGAGGCGTTCGAGCACACGGTCAAGCCGGCGATGATCGCCGCCGGCCGGCTGGTCGAGCAGCTGGCTGACCGGCCAGCGCTGGCCAAGCGGGTGGACGAGGTCGCCTCCGCGGCGCTCGAGCTCTACGCGATCGGCTACGAGGAGGAGATCGAGCGCCTGTTCGAGTCGTTCGAGGTCGAGGTCGGCTCGGAGTCGGCCGCCCAGCGGGTGCTGGCCGCGCTGGCCGGGCGGCGCTCGCCGCTGCGCGAGCTCCTGCGCGTCATCGCCCAGGACGCCGCGCTCGGGCTGGCCGATGACCCGAGCGGGCGCTTCGACGAGATGCTCGGGATCGAGGAGCGCTTCGGCGGGCTGGCCGCGCTGTTCCAGGCCGGCAAGGGCGGCGACGCCTTCGTCGCGTACCAGGACCTCCTGCGCGACGCGAGCGAGAAGCTATCGCCGGCGCCGCCGGGTCCTCCGACGGCGGGGGCACCCGCTGCGGCCGCCGGGCTGGCCGCGCGGCTCTCGCCGGCCGGCGCGATGACGATGGGCCTCCTGTCAGGCGCGGCCGGCAGCTCGCTCGACGCGCTGACCGCGTGGCAGGGCGAGACCGGGCTGACCGACGAGCTGGCCGCGCCGTTCCGGGCGCCGCTGCGCGCGGTGCAGGCGCTGGGCGCGCGCGACGTCGAGCGGGCGCTGGCCAGCTGGGACCGGGAGCTCGAGCGGGCCGCCGACGCCGAGCTGTTCTCGCGCTTCCCGTTCGACCGCCGCGCCGCCGACGACGTCGACGCCGACTCGATCATCGCGTGGCTGCATCCCAAGCGCGGCCGGCTCGCGCTCGAGGTCCTGCCGGTGGTGGCCGGGCTGGTCGAGCGCAGCCGCGACTGGGGAGGACACTGGCGCCACGCCGCGGCCCACCCGTGCGGCGCCGGCGGCGTCTGCGTGCAGGTGCCCGACCGCCTGCTCGCCACCCTCGATCGCCTGTCGGTCGCGGCCGACGTCTTCTGGGACGAGGCCGGAAAGCCGCGCCCGCTCGCGGTGGAGGTGACGCCGCGCCCGTTCACCGTGTCGGGGCTGGCCGGTCCGGTGCCGGAGCTGGTCCGGCTGAGCGCCGGCGCCGCCAGCGTCTTCTACTTCAACCAGCGGCCGCGGCGCTCGCAGATCGAGGTCGACTGGACCCACGATCAGGTCGCGTCGCTGAGCGTGCAGGTCAAGGACGAGGGCAAGTTCTCGCTGACCCCGCCGGCGCTGGTGGTGGGCGGGACCCCGTGGAGCCTTTTCCGGCTGCTGCAGCAGGCGGAGCGGCGCGGGTCGACCTACACCTGGCGCGTGCGGCTGGCCCCATCGCAGGTGCTCGCGGTCAGCTACGACGTGGTCGACCGCACCGGCGAGGCGCTGAGCGGGGCCGAGACGGTCGCGGCGGGGTCGTCGCGGTGAGCCGGTCGGGGACCGCGCCGCGCTGCGTGCCGGCCGCGCTGGCCGCGATGCTTGCGATGCTTGCGACGCTTGCGATGGTCTCGCTCGGCGGCGGCTGCTCGTCGGCCGCGCGGGCGGTCCGCGGTCCGCCGCCGCCACCGCCATTCCGCATCGAGATCCGCGCGGCACGCGACTCCAACCAGGGCGGCCCGCTGTTCGTGGTCGTGCGCAAGACCGACCGGGCCGGATTTCTGGCCGAGGACTACGACGCGATCGCCGACGGTGTCTTCGCCGAGCCGCGCGATCCGGCGGTGCTGCGCCGGGCGATCGTGCGGCCCGGCCAGGTGATGACCCTCGAGGTGCCGCGCGCGGAAGGCGACAGCGAGATCCTCGGGGTCTACTTCCTGTTCGCGACGCCCGGCGAGGACTGGCGGCTGGCCATCGCCGACACCCACGTCGCCGGCGTGCGCGTGGTGCTGGGCGCCTCGGGGGTCGAGTCGGTGGAGCAGCGCCGGTGACCGCGCCGGCCAGGGCGACCGCGCCGGCACGGACGGCCTGGCTCGACCTCGAGCCGCTGCGCCGCGACCTGGTCACCGACGACGCGCACGGGTTCGCGGTGCCGGCCTGGCTGAGCGAGGGCGCCGCGGATCCCGGCCCGTTCTGGCGCGCGCTCGCGCCGGCGCTGATCGCCGCCCCGGCCGGCTCGTCACGCAGCACGCCGTTCGAGCGCTACCAGCTGGCCCACGAGATGGGCGCGCGCCACGCGAGCGGGCGCGCGGCCGCCTTCGTCGGGCACGACGAGGCCGGCGGCTTCCGCGCGTCGAGCTACGCGCGGGTGGTCGAGGCGGCCCGCGCGCTGGCCGGGGCGTGGCGGGCGCGCGGCCTCGACGCCGGCATGTGCGTGGCGCTGGTCGCGCCGTTCTCGCCCGAGCTCGTGGTCGGCCTGCTGGCCGCGTGGCAGCTGGGCGCGGTGCCGGCGCCGATCCCGGTGTGGGGGCGCACCTACCTGCTCGACCGGCTCACCGCGCTCGCCCCGGACTTCGTCGCGGCCAGCAAGGGGCGCGCGCTCTGGCTGGAGGTCGCCGCCGAGCAGCGACTCACCACCGTCGCGACCGGCGCCGAGCCCGACCCCGGCCTGGCCCACGCCTACGCCCCCGACGAGCCGGCGCTGCGGGTGTTCTCCCCGCTCGGCGACGCGCCGCTCGCGCCCTTCGACGTGCCGGCCGAGCGCCTCTACCTGGGCGCGCTGCGCGACGGCGCGCTCTTCTTCGGCCTCGGCGCCGATCTGGGCGCGGCCGCGCCCGGCTTCTGCGAGGCCCAGGTGCAGCTGGCGCTCCTCCTCGCGTGCCTCGCCACCGGCGCGCACTGCGTCGAGATCGACCTCGAGGACGCGTGCCGGCGCCCGGACCAGCTGTGCGACGGGCGCGTCCACCTGCTCGGCGTCCACCCGCGGCTGCGCGACGCCATGCTCGCCGCTCAGACCGGCGGCGCCGGGCCGGCCCGCTGGTTCCGCAGCCCGGCGGCCGCGCACGAGCCGGATCCGTGGCGCCGCATGGCCGGACTGCGCGCGTTCGCCCGCGCGCGCGGCGCCTGCTACTTCCCCAGCCCGGTGGCCGGCGGGGCGATCACCTGGTCACCGTGGCGGCGCTCGCCCGAGCTCAACCTCGCGCTGCCGGCGCCCGGGCTGGCCTGGCAGCTGATCGATCCGGGCCGCGGCGGGGCGCCCAGCACCGACGGCACCGGCGTGCTCTCGTGCGCCGATCCGGATCCGCCGCCGGAGGCGCTCGGCCGGCCGCTGCTGGCCGCCTACGGCCGCGTCACCGGCGGTGCGCTCGCGCGACTGTCCGGCGCAGTCGACCCGAGCCCCGCCGCCGGCGAGGCGATGTGGGTCGCGACCCTGGGCGCACACCGCGACGGCCAGCGCCTGCCGGCGGAGGAGATCGAGGCGCTGGTGGCGCGGTCCCACGCCGCCGAGGTGTGGTCGTGCGCGCTGGTCGACGACGAGCGGGTCGGCGCCGTGCTGGTGGTGTTCGCCCGGCCCGAGCGGGTGGCGCCCGACGCGCCCAGCCGCGACGCGCTGGCCATCGCGCTGGCAGAGACGATCGCGTCCGAGCTGGCGCCCGGGCTGGCGCCGGACCGGATCGAGGTGTTCACGCTCGCGCCGCGCGCGGGCGACGACGGCGTGCTCGACCGCGACTGGTGCCGCGGTCAGTACGTGAGCGGACGGCTGGTCGGCAAGCAGTCCGAGCCGCTGTTCACCGCGATCGCGCGGGTGCGCGAGGCGCTCGAAGAGCCGGACGGCGCGCCGGCCGGCTGATCGGGAGAGGAGACGGTATGGGGCTACAGGTCTGCGCGGGCGGCATGCTGATGTGCACGGGAGGGGTCGCCCCGTCGGCGCTGAACGTGGTGCCGCTCGGGCGACCGCTCGCCGGCGGCCCGGCCGCCAACATCGCCGACGTCGCCCCGATCGTGAACGTGGCGCCGTTCGGCATGTGCCAGCTGATCTCGAACCCGATGGTGGCCGCGGCCACGGTGGCGGCGCTCGGTGTCTTGACGCCGATGCCGTGCATTCCGGTCCCGGCCGGCACCTGGACGCCGGGCAACCCGAAGGTGCTCATCGCCGGGCTGCCGGCGCTCACCAGCGATTCGGTGCTGATGTGCGCCTGGGGTGGCCTCATCTCGGTGACCATGCCGGGCCAGTTCACGACCCTGGTGGTGTGACCAGGCGCGTCGGCGCGCGCGACGCGGACCAAATGTCCTCTTCGCCGCGCCGCCGCCCGGCGCTAACTCTTGCGGGGCGACGTGACCACGATGACCACCACCGCTGCCGCGCCCGCGCTCGACCAGGTGGCCGAGGCGGCGCGCCGCTTCGAGCTGCCGGCGCTGCTGCGGGTCCTTCGCCGCCGCGGCTTCGGCCCCGAGGCGGTGTTCTTCGAGAGCGTCCGCGGCGCGCCGGTCTCGCCGGCGCTCATCGACTCGCTGCGCTTCGAGGACGCGCCGCGCCGCGTGGTGGTGCGGCTCAACGCCGGCCTGCTCGCCGCCGACGGGCCGCTGCCCGGCTACTTCCGCCGCTTCGCCGACGATCTCGCCGACCCGCGCCCGTTCCTCGCCTTCCTGCGCTTCTTCGAGCACGTGGTCGCCCGCAACCTCAGCTACGTGGCGCACCCGGCCGACGGCGTGGCCCAGGGCTCGCTCCTGCCGCGCGCCTACCAGACCATCGCCGGGGCGCGCTCGCCGGCGCGCCTGCACGCGCTCGCGCGGGCGATCGTGCCCGAGCTCCCGCTCGAGGTGTTCGCCGCGCCGCTGCGTCGCCGCGAGCCCAGCCCGGCGGCGCGCCTGGGCAGCGCGCGCCTCGACGGCACCGCGCTGGTCGGCTTCAGCCAGGTGACCTGCGCGGCCGGCTTCGTGGTGAGGTGGCACGCCGACAGCGAGGTCGACGACCACGGCCGCGCCTGGGCCGACGTCGTCCGCGAGCGCTGCGAGCGGCGGCTGGTCCCGCTCCTGCGCCGGGGCACTCGCGCCGTCGAGCTGCGCCTGCGCCTGGCAAGCTACGCGGGGCGGGCCGAGATCGGTTCTCGCGGTCAGCTCGGCCGCGAGCCGCTCGGCGATAGCGACGCGGCCGGCTGGGAGATCGCAGTGCTGCGCGTGGGCGCCTCGGGTGGCGGCCGGTGAGTGGTCCGATGCGCCGCGCCAGGTCAGCCCAGCCGCACCTCGCGGAGCCGCCGCCGCACCGGGTCGAACGTGAGCGTGACCAGGCCATCGACCCCGTGGGCGCGGCCGAGCACGATGAGCTCGGGGTGGCCGTCGTCGTCGAGCTCGGCCTCGATCTCGACCAGCTCGAAGCGGCGCTCGTAGCGGGGCAGGTTCTCGCGCAGCTCGCGGCTGAAGTGGGCGATGACCCCTTCGGCGCTCCAGTGTCCCGAGCGACTGAAGCCGAAGTCGGGCAAGAGATGGCCGACGCCGCGCTCGGTGGCGAGCAGACGGACCAGGTTCCTGACCACGTCCTGCAGCCCCTCGGGCAGGGCGGCGAGCCCGCCGGCGTCGAGGAACAGTGCGGCGCGCTCGCCGGAGCTCATGAACTTGCGCTCGAGGAACATCGGACCTCCCTGCGCGCCTCGCGGGCGCGCCAAGGGCAGGGTAGGGGACGCGCGCCTCTCCGGCCAAGCGGACCATTTGTCCTGGTCCCCAGCCACCCCGGCGCGAGCTGGACCGGAGGCGATCGCTGATGGCGCCGGCGTGCTTCGGGTGCGGCGGCGAGTTCGAGCGCGCCCTCCTCGAGGAGGTGGGCGACGCGCTGTTCTGCCGGCTGTGCCTCGGCCGACTGCTCCGGCGCGTCGAGGAGCGCGGCGGGGCGTCCATCGCCATCGTGGCGCCGGTGCCGGCCAGCCCGCTCCGCGCCGAGACGCCCTGCTTCCTGTGCGGCGGGCCGCTCGAGGAGGAGCCGTTCGTGCGACTGCGCGGCTTCGCGATCTGCGCCGCCTGCTCCAGCAGCTTCGCCGGCGAGGCGACCGAGAGTGAGGGCAGGGACGAGCCCGAGAACGACAACGAGGACGACAACGAGGACGACAACGAGGACGAAGAAGACGACGACGAGGTGGAGGCCGCGGACCAGGCCCGCGACGAGCACGAAGGAGCCGGCGACCAGGACGCGCGCCCCGTCACCCCTGGCGCCGCGACCGCGTGGTGCTCGCGCTGTGGCCGCGCCATGCCCGGCCCCGGCAGCTATCGATCGATCGACAGCCGGCCCCACTGCCCGGCGTGCGCCCCCGCCCACGCCGCGCTCGCGCAGCCGCCGCGCCCCGCGCCTCCCGATCGCTCGCGACCCGACCCCTCGCGCCCCGACCCCGCGCCTTCCGGTCGGCCCTGCGATGCCTGCCGCCGCACCACCGAGGCCGGCGCGCTGCGCATCACCCACGGCTTCCTCCTCTGCGAAGCCTGCCTGGAGAGCGAGCCGGATCTGGCCCTGGCTCTGGCCCAGGCCCGCCACCGGCGCCGGCTCGAGCGCCAGGGCCGCCGCCTGCTCGGCGGGAGAGGCGACGACTGATGGGCGTCGACCCGGCCGCGCAGACGTTCTCCTGCCGCATCGAGCTGTCCCGCACCGACGGCATCTCCATCGTCATCAAGGACGGGGTGAAGAAGGACCAGTACGTGCGACGCATCGACCTCGGTCCGGCGTCGATCACCCTGACCTGCAAGGACGGCGCGGTCACCTCGGTCGTGACCCAGAAGGACGGCTCGATCAACACCTCGGTGACCACCGACAAGGGGACCACCACCATCGATCAGGACGGCGAGACCATCGCGTTCGCCTGCAAGACCTTCAAGGTGGAGGCGGAGACGTTCAGCCTCAAGGCGACCCAGGACGGCAGCCTCACCACCGACGGCAAGTGCACGATCACGACCACCGGCGACGCGACCGTCGACTCCGCCGCCAAGCTGACCCTGAAGAGCGTGCAGAAGCTGGCCGTCACCGGACAGGAGACCGTGGCGATCGACGCCACCGCCAAGCTGGCGATGTCGGGCGCGCAGGCCGACCTCGAGGGCAAGACCACCCTCGCGCTCCGCTCGAACGGCACCGCCGAGCTGACCGGGATGACCGTGTCGCTCGAGGGCAAGACCCAGCTGTCCGCCGAGGCGCCCATCACCTCGATCGGCAAGAACATGACCAGCGTGAAGGGACAGATCGTCGAGGTCAGCGGGGCGATGGTCAAGCTCGGCTGATCCGCGAGGCAATCATGGAAGAAGCCACCAGCATCGGCCCGGCCCTGTTCGAGGATTACCAGCGCGAGCTCGAGTCGCTGGAGACTTTCCGCGAGCGCTACCGCCACCTCTACCCGTTCGCGGGCCTCGACCGCGACGACCCCGACGTGCAGCGCTTGCTCGAGGGGCTGGCCTTCTTCACCGCGCGCACCCGCCGCGCCGGCGAGCACGCGCTGGCGGCCTACGAGCGGCGCGCGCTCGAGCAGGTGTTCCCCCACCTCTGCACGCCGCTGCCCAGCATGGCGCTCCTGGCCGTCGAGGGGGCCGAGCGCATGGTCGAGGCCCGCAGCCTGCCGGCCGGCACCGAGGTCGCGGTATCGCCGCGCGCGGCTGCCCGCCTGCGCGGCGACGAGGCGCCCGCGGTCTTCTACCGCACCACCCGCGATCTGGTGGTGCGCCCGTTCGACCTCGATCGCGCGCGCATCGAGCTGTCGCGCCTGGGCGACGACGGCTGGGAGCTGGTGGTGCCGATCCGCAGCGCCACCCCGCGCGTCGAGGCGGTCGAGCTCATCGAGCTCCACATCGATCCGCACGGCGACCTGCTCGCCGCGCTGCGCCTGCACCACGCGCTGTCCCTCCACCTCGAGGGAGTGCGGTACGCGTTCCCGGGCACCCGCCAGCCCGAGCGAAGCGCGCGCCGCGCCTCGTTCGCGCCCGCGCCGGGCGACGCCGACCCGTTCGCCGGGCCGCTCGAGCGCTTCCGCGAGGTCATGCACTTCCCCCAGGGCGCGCTGGTGGTGCGTGTCGCCATCGAGCAGACCCCGGCCGAGTGGCAGCGGCTCGAGCTGCGCTTCCGGCTCGGACCGGGCTGGCCGCGCGAGCTGGGCGTGCCGCCGGGCGCGTTCCTCCTGCACGCCGCGCCGCTCATCAACCTGCGCCGCGAGCTGGCCGATCCGGCGCCGCTCGACGGGACCAAGGCGCGCATCCTGGTCGCGCACCCGGAGCCGGCCCTCGAGCTGCGCCCGCGCGAGCTCCTCGCCGTCTACCGCTCGTCGGCCACCGGCCTCACCCCGCTCCTGCCCGAGTCGCTGGCCGGCGGCGACGGCGAGTGGTACGCGGCCGAGACCACCGGCCGCCACACCGGCAGGCAGGTGTGGCTCGACGTGCACGCGCCCGACGCCTTCGAGGCCCGCGCCGCCGCGGTGGTCGACGCCGAGTGGTACCAGCCGGGCGCCGGTCAGCTGCTGCGCGGGCCGCTCGAGGCCCGCTTGACCGCCCGCCACCTGGAGGGCCCGCGCTGGCGGGTGGTGACGCCGGTCGAGGACGCGGTCGAGAGCCCGCTGGCCGGTCGACGCGAGCGGCTGTCCCGCCTGCTCGCGCTGGCCGGGCAGGCCGACCTGGACGCCTCCGCGCTCACCTTCCTGCTCGAGATGCTCGGCGCGGCCGAGCGCGAGCTGTTCCAGCGGGTCGCGCGCGCCATCGCCGAGGTGAAGACCGACCGCCAGCCCGACGCCCGCTCGCCCTCGGGCGTGCGCACCACCGTCGAGGTGCGGATCCGCCGCCTGCCGCTCGCGCTGGTGCCGGCCGCCGACCTGGTGCTGTCGCGGCTGCCCGCGCTCCTGGCGGCGTGGACCGGCGACGAGCCGCCGATCGTGCGGGTGCGGCTCGAGGGCGACGAGGAGGAGACCGTGACCACCTATCGCGACGAGGAGTCGACCCGTGAGTGAGGATCCGCGCTGGGTGCGCGTGCAGATGTGGCGGCCGGTCCGCGAGGTCATGCAGGCCGCCGACCGGCTGTTCGACGAAGCCGAGCGGCTGCGCGAGGCGAGCGAGGCCGAGCTGGCCGGCGCGCCGGCCGGGCCGCCGCCGGGCCAGCCGGCCGGGTACACGCGCAAGCGGCTGGCCGTGCGCGAGGCGCTCGAGGCGAGGCTCGATCCGGCGCTGAGCGAAGCGCTCGGCCTGTGGCAGAAGCACCTGGCCGTGACCGCGATCGTCGCCTACATCGACGAGCGAGAGCGGGTCGCGCTCGGCCCGCTGGCGGTGGCGTGGCGGCTGCCGCTCCTGCAGACCGAGCTGTTCGAGATCGACGACGGCGGCGATCGCTTCTTCGCCCAGCTCGACGAGCTGCTGCGGCGCGCCGACGTGCACGCGCTCATCTTCGAGATCCACCTCTACTGCCTGCGCGCCGGCTTCGTCGGCCGCTTCCGCGATCGCCGGCACGACCTCGAGCGGCTGCAGGCCCGCCTGATCGCGCGGGTGCGCGCCGACCAGCCCCGCCGCGCCTCCGCGGCACCGCCGCCGGCGCTGCCCCTCGCGCGGCGCCAGCGGGTGGGGTTCGTCGGCTTCCCCCTGCGCTACTACCTGGGCGCGATCGCGGCCGCGGTCGCGCTGTTCGTGGGCCTGCGCCTGGCCTCTCGCCGCGAGGTCGAGCGCTCCAGGCTGGCCGACTACTGCCACTACCGCGCCGGCGACGACCGCGCCAGCGGCGGCGGCGAGCCATGAGCCTGTCGGTCAGCCTGGCCGAGCTGGACGCCCTCGCGATCGAGCGCTTCCCCGGCGAGGCGGTCACGCTGCGCCTGTTCCTCGACGAGCTCGACCGTTCGCTGGCGTCCCCCGACCAGGCCGACCAGGCCGCGCTCCTGCTCGGCCGGCTCGAGGACTTCCTCGAGGCCCTCCTGGTGAGGGAGCGATGGCGCTGACCACCGGGGCGGGCGCGCCGATGACCGACGAGGTCGAGGAGCTGTTCCGCGGCGCGCGCCGGGTCGCCCGCCGCCACGGACACGCGCAGGTCGACGCCGCCCACGTGCTCCTGGCCGCGCTCGAGCCGCCGCCCGACGCGCTTCGCGCCGCGCTGGCCAGCGCCCGGGTGACCGTCTCCGCCCTGCGCGACCGGCTGGAGCGCGGGCTGGCCGAGCGGCCCGGCGCCGCGCTCGCCGAGGACGCCATCGAGCTCGCCGAGGGGCTGCGGCCACTCCTGCGCGCGGCGGGCGAGCGAGCGGCCCGCGGCGGCGGCCCCCTCGGCGCCCTCGACGTCATCGACGCGCTCCTGGCCGCGCCGGCGATGGCCGAGGTGTTGCGCCAGAGCGGGGCCGACGCGGCAGCATTGCGCCGGGTGCTGGCCGTGCGCCCGGACCCCGCCAGGGCGCCAGCCGGCCGGCTCGCCGAGTACACCGTCGATCTCACCGCGCTGGCCCGCGAGGGCAAGCTCGATCCCGTGATCGGACGCGAGCCCGAGATCCGCCAGCTGGTCCACGTGCTGACCCGGCGCCGAAAGAACAACCCCCTCCTGGTCGGCGAGGCCGGCGTCGGCAAGACCGCGATCGTCGAGGGCCTCGCCCAGCGCATCGCAGCCGGCCACGTCCCGGAGCACCTCGCCGACCACGCGGTGCAGTCACTCGACATGGGCCGCCTCCTGGCCGGCACCCGCTACCGCGGAGAGCTGGAGGAGCGCATCAAGGGCCTCCTCGAGGAGATCGTCCAGCGGGGCAGGGTGATCCTCTTCATCGACGAGATCCACATGCTGGTAGGCGCGGGCGGCGAAGCAGGCGGCAGCGACGCCGCAAATCTGCTGAAGCCGGCGCTCGCGCGCGGCGAGCTCCGCTGCATCGGCGCCACCACCACCGCCGAGCACCGCCGGCGGATCGAGCGAGACACCGGCCTCAGCCGCCGCTTCGAGCTCGTCACCGTCGACGAGCCGGAGCCCGCCCTGGCCACCACCATCCTGCGCGGCCTCAAGCCAACCTTCGAGCTGCACCACGGAGTCCGCATCACCGACGCGGCCGTTCACGCCGCGGTGCGCCTGGGAGGCCGCCACCTCCCCGATCGCCATCTCCCCGACAAGGCCGTCGACCTCATCGACCAGGCCGCCGCCTCGCTGCGAGCCGAGCTGGCCTCGCGCCCCGAAGCGCTGGAGGCGCTGGGCGACCGCATCCTCGGCCTCGAGATCGAGGCCGAGGCCCTCGAGCCGGACGGCGATCCCGACGCAGCCTCGCGCGGCCAGGCAGCCCGAGCCGAAGCCGCGACCCTCCGCGAGCGCCTGCGAGCCGAGACCGCCGACTGGCTGGCCGTGCGAGCGGTGGTCCTCGATCGCGCCCGGCTAGGCCGCGAGCTCGCCGACGCCCGCCGGCGCATGGAGCTGGCCGTGCGAGAGCGCCGCTACGACGAGGTAGCCCACCTCCAGCTCGAGCGAATCCCCGAGCTGGAGCGCGAGCTAGGAGCCCTGGCCCCCGAAGCCGGCGGCCCCGGCGCCCCGCTGCTGGAGGTCGACGAAGCCCTGGTCGCCCAGGTCGTCTCGCGAATGACCGGCATCCCGGCCGCCAAGCTGGTCGACGACGAGAGCCGCCGCCTCCTCGACATGGAGCGCCTCCTCGGCGCGCGAGTGGTAGGCCAGCCCGAGGCAGTCGAGCGAGTCAGCCGGGCCGTGCGCCGCTCGCGAGCACACCTGCGAGATCCCCGCCGCCCCATCGCGTCCTTCCTCTTCGCCGGACCCACCGGAGTGGGCAAGACCGAGCTCTGCAAGGCGCTGGCCGACTTCCTCTTCGGCGACGAGCGAGCCCTGGTGCGAGTCGACATGAGCGAGTACATGGAAAAGCACGCCGTCTCCCGCCTCGTCGGAGCCCCACCCGGCTACATCGGCTACGACGAAGGCGGCGAGCTGACGAACAAGGTGCGCCGCCGCCCCTACTGCGTGATCCTCCTCGACGAGGTCGAAAAGGCCCACGCCGACGTCTTCCACCTCCTCCTCCAGGTCCTCGACGAGGGCCACCTGACCGACAGCGCCGGCCGCAGAGTCGACTTCAAGAACACCCTCTTGATGTTGACCTCGAACCTCGGCACCGGCGAAACCGAGCGACCCGGCGTCGACGCACGCGAACGTGTCCTGGCGGCCGTCCGCCGCCACTTCCGCCCCGAGTTCATCAACCGCCTCGACGACGTCGTCGTCTTCCGGTCGCTAGACCGAGCCGCACTCGAGCCCATCGTCGAGCTCCACCTCGCCGCCCTGCGCCGCCTCATGGCCGAGCAGCGCATCGGCCTCGAAGTCTCCCCCGAGGCCGCCGGCTGGCTGGCCGCCCACGG
>Ga0193753_10000230_pt1 | contig 55061 bp, 42 predicted proteins | sample H1c2metaG_FD_144925 | JGI IMG/M metagenome (GOLD analysis project Ga0193753, IMG submission 144925) | Soil microbial communities from a riparian zone of the East river system, Colorado, United States - H1c2 | ecosystem: Environmental > Terrestrial > Soil > Riparian zone | place: USA: East...
TCTCATCATAATGGGCGAGACAATTGCCTGGTAGCCGGTAAAAGTACAGGTATGAATACTTCCCACAAACACCGCGGGTATATCCTGTTCTACTTTTTGAAGGCCGGGCAGCCATTCCGGCCGGCCGGGAATATTCATGAGTACCATATACGCATCCCTGTAGTTGGCTGCAATGGGTATTTCCAGATAAGCGGTGGATTCTTTGGGATAATCAAGGTCTGGCTTTGGCGGTTCAGGCGTCTTTTTTCTTTGCTCATTTAACAGCGCAAATTGGTATCCCACCTTTCCAATAGAAGGATACTCTTCTGCGGAGACAGACCATTCCATCCCGGCATCGGGTGCGCCCGTTGAATGCTGCAACAATTTTTCCGTTAGCAACAGGTATTCATTGGAAGGTACATCGTTCTTTAGCAGGCGGTGGGCAACAATCACATCAGTTCCGGAAAGTTTGGTAAAGCCTCCGGCTTTAATTTCGCCGACCGTACCATGATGGGCCACAAATTTAAGCGTCAGATGGGCAATTTCATCGCATGCTTTGCAGGGACAAACGGCGTGTTGTTGCATCCATTTCCGCTGAAAATGAAAAGCATTGAAGATTTTCAGGCAGGTGTTCTGTATTTCCTGCCGGGATGGCGCCGAACCTTTTTTAAACATGAGCACTGCATCTCCTTCTATTTCTGAAATCTCATACTCGCTTTTCACTGCGTCAATAATGGTATTGATAAGCATACTGATGGCAAAAGAGCCATGACTTAGCTCCGTATTTGTCATAAATTCTGTAAATCCGCTGATGTCGGGAATGAGTATAGTTGCAGGAGATCCGGCCATGGCAGAAGGTTGTTGTACTAAGATAACGAAGATTTGCAAAGACGCTTTTACAAATTATGCAACTTTTTACAGCCTGCAGACGTATACATTCAGTCATTACCGGTACAAAGCAACGTATCAGAAGCCGGGCAAATGCAGATTTTTACGCAATCCTTTTGAATATTGGCCGGCGGATGCGCTGGTTCCAATTTTGTAAAGGGAATGGTATCGCGGGGTGAGAAGGGGATATACCAGCCTTTGGTGCAGCATTTATAGTAAAGGTCTGTCCGTCATTTTGCTGCGACTGCATCAGCGCATAGATATTCGGGCAATTCCACCCAAAAACGGATGCCAAATTCAACACCCCAGGACGTCGGTAATTTCCGTGCTGTCAATTTTTTCAAGGTGCATACTGGTCTCTTCAAACAACCCGATGCCTTTTTTCCAGGGAATCAATATAAAATCGTCATCCGGTAATCCCGGCAAATGAATATCTTCTTTCCCCTTCTTTTCTATGCCCCGCAACTGGATATGTGTATAGCCATGCGCTATTAAAAACTCATGCAATGATTTTGTAAAAAGTATTTTCATCTGCGTAGCTAATTTACGGCAGCAAAGCCATACCAAAATAGCCTACATTCATAGTTTCAAACCAACCTTGCCTATGACTTACAAGGAAGCTGTTAAAATAATTAGCGATAATAAAAAGGCGTTAGATATATACACAATGCACGATAATCCACCGCATAAAATTTTAGGCACCTTCATAGCCCCGGAGCAAAGGGATAATAAAACAGAGCAACACATTTACATTGAATGTGTAAATAATCGCAGAAGTAATGACGATGTATTAGTGGAGCTTAATATGTATAATTCGGAGTTAACACCTTTTGTAACCATATTAATGAAGGGGCAGGAAATAGCAATGCCAATAGCAAGTTATCTTACAAGCTTTCTATCAGGTAATGAGGATGAAAACATAGCAATATGAAAAACCTATGATGTTTCAGGTCTTAGCCGTTTTTCCCAATTAACAAGGTTCACACCTTTGAATAACAACCAGAGCGCCATTGATAATTCCCCGATAAATGGCGGCAGCAATATTACTGGGAACAATGAATCAGCCAGTGCCGGCGACAGGATCAGTGCAAAGCTATTCAGCAGGTAACAGCACCCAGCGATTTGTATCATGATCCCAAGTACACGCGGGAAATAACCAGATTTAATAATCAGCCATCCATCTAACAGGCACTCGCAACCGAAAAAGATAAGACCGATGCCAAAGCCATAGCCATGAGCTTTAATGGCCAGGTAAGCAAGTATCTCCAGTTGCTGTTGACCCAATGTTTTGAGGTAGGCACCATTGCCCAATAACAGAATCGGCATTACCAGGTTCATTTTATTGGCCACCAGTACTGCTGTCTGGACCAATCCCAGGAACAGCGCCATCAATGCGAGGTTCCTGTTTACTTGTTTCAGCAGCACATAATACACGATGCCCACCACCGCATCACAAATGTGCATGGTAATGTCACCCGCAATCCCCAGCCGCCAGAGTAATGGATGCATCAAAATATTCTGGGCCGTCGCTGCCGGGTCACCCGATACAATCAGTTTATTACGGATAAGCATCTCACCGGCAAACCCCAGAACGATAATGACCAGGTATGCTGCGCCCCCGGTGCGTGCCCAGGGTTGGGGGGAGTAGGATGGTGTGGTGGCTGACATGAGAGAATAATTTATCAATGTTAGTTACGATAAATATTCTAATTATAAACTCTTCATTGTGAGTTATATTTGTGTATCAAAATATTGGACCGGGGTGACCCCGATCGGTAAAGGTCAGGCTTAGCGCTTGACCTTTCATTTTAAAACTGGATATTAAATTGAAAACTTGAAAGAAGACCGCTCGTTATTCAATTGATGTAAAACTGTCAAAAATGAAAGTAACGGAGAACATTAATAAAATTACTTTAAGGCGCTTTGACGCAGATTGCTACGTTAGAACACCGGCAATTCGCCAAATTGCCAAAGAGATTCTTTGGTTTGAAGCTTATCAAAAGAAGCTTTTTGCCACGGTTGTAATTCATACGGAAGTTCAGGATTTTGGAAATGTAATTCTAACGCTAATCCCAATAGATCCAAATGTGTTTAATGAAATTTCCCATATGTTTTTCGACAAGGAAAGAGAATCTTTATATGGTATGATACACCCCTACCATGTATTTGAATCAATTACGATTGTGGGGAATTCAAAAACTGATAAAAATGCTTAAATTTCGAGCATTATGATTTTGCCCAAACAGGAAGAAAAAATAGATGAGTTAGCTATTAAGTTTGTAAAGTACACTAACCGTAATGTTTTTTTAACAGGCGGCGCCGGTACGGGTAAAACTACTTTTTTAAGAAACTTAAAGACACTTATTAATAGAAAATATATTGTTCTTGCTCCCACAAGTATAGCCGCAATGAATGCGGAAGGAAATACAATTCATTCTTTTTTTCAGCTTCCTGTGGATTTGCTGCATTTAATTGCATCTAAACAATTCAAACCGAAGTCGCGGTCATTTACGGAAGAAAAAAGATTTGTTATCCGAGAATTAGAAATTCTGGTAATTGACGAGGTATCAATGGTAAGGGCAGATGTATTTGATGCTATTGATATAACGCTCAGAATAGTCAGGGAACAACCAGATGAGCCATTCGGTGGTGTCAAATTATTACTCATAGGCGACTTGTTTCAGTTACCGCCAGTCTTGCAAACTGACGAAAAGAATCAATTTGAATTGAAATATTCCACACCTTATTTTTTTGGAGCGGGTATAACAACCGACTTAGATCTTTTAAAAATCGAGCTTACAAAGGTTTACCGTCAAACCGATGAACACTTTGTAAAAGTCCTGAATGCAATCCGAAATGGTTCCTGTACAGAAGATGAGATTAAAGAACTAAACCGTTATAGTCCGGATGTTAAATCTGTGCCGACTGAAACCATTTTGTTGACGACACATAATTATAAATCAAGAGCTATTAATTTGGATCGTCTGTCCAGGCTTACTGAACCTGAAATATGTTTTGAAGCTGCGATAGCCGGAGACTTTCCTGAATCTCTGTATCCAATTGAAAGCAGGCTAATTTTAAAAAATGGAGCACCTGTCATCTTTATAAAAAACGACGTATCGGCGGCAAAAAGATTTTATAATGGAGAAATGGGAGTGGTTTCTTTCATTGACAGCAAGTTAATTAAAGTGACTAAAGTAAGTGGGGAAATAGTCAGTATTGAAAGAATGATTTGGACTAACGCCAAATATCGCTTAAATGAGACGGCGAATTTGCTGGAGCAAGTGGTCATTGGAGAATTTCACCAGTTTCCTTTACAACTTGCCTGGGCGATTACTATTCATAAAAGCCAGGGGCTTACTTTTGAAAAGGCAATCGTTGATGTTGAGGAATGCTTTTTACCTGGACAGTTATATGTTGCGCTAAGCCGTGTGAGGAGTCTCAGTGGTTTATCTTTGAGCTCTAATGTAAACCTTAGTAACATGATGTTTGATTTGCGAGTAACCACATATCTAAATAGCTTCCGGGAGTCCGAGTCAATTGAAGGTTTGTTGAATTTGGAAATTATTGATTACATACACTCAAAATTGATTGGAATGTTTTCATTCCAACAAATTAAAAATAATAACGAAAGCGTAAAAAATTTTGATTCTGATTTTTTGCTGGACACAAATACAAGAGAAATTGTAGCAAAGATTTGTAACTATGCGGATTTATTTTCAATCGAGCTGACTAGAGTGTTGGCCGCTGTAAGAACTGATGATTATGGCATTGCGTGTCAAAGGATACAATCAGCTGTTACTTATTTTGAAAATGAGCTTAACATTGTGCTGCTCCTTCTTAAAAACCTGAGAATAAAAAATACAAGGCTGAATATTCCCGTGACTGCTCTTGAAAATTCAATTTTAGAGAAAATCGCAGTACTTGGCAAAGCTGGTAAAATAGTTATTGAATTGACTAATACGGGAAAAGTTGATACTGTACTCTGTATAATTGATGACAGTATCAATTCTGTTGGACGAGCTATAAATTTAAATCCTTCAATGACGAAAAAAGACAAAAAATCAAATGGCGGTCAAACAAGCGAAATTCTAAAAATGCTAATGAATGATATTAAACCATTGCAAATTTCATTCAATCTTCAGGTTGCGGAACCGGTTATTGATCAGGTGATTGTTAAAGGAATATTAACAGGAGAATTAAGCGCAGAAAAATACATTGATGCTGAGTCTGCAAAACTTATCCGTAAAGTCATTATTGATAATCAGGATAAATCAGTAAATTTTATTAGAGCGTTGCTCCCTGCATCAATTCCTTTGAAGGTTATTAAATTCGCGATGGCCGAATTAGAGCATCAGAAAACAATAAACAATTGATTTTCAGCATGTAAAAATTTAACTCAATTTTGCTTGCGAAACTTAGCAAAATCCCTAATTTTGCTTGTAATACTTAGCAGTGCATTGTATTAATGCTTGCGAAATATAGCATCATTTTAAAAATAAAGCAAAAATAAAATGGATCAAGTAGGAAGTTATTTTAAAGCGTTGAGAGAGGCGAAAGGTTTTACCCTGCGTGAAGTTGAGAGAAGGACTGATGTTTCAAATGCTTATTTAAGTCAGTTGGAGCAGGGGAAAGTAAAGCAACCCTCACCATTGACACTTCATAAACTAGCTGATGTATATGGGGTATCATATGAATTGTTAATGGAAAAGGTCGGATATCCTGTACCACAGGCAAATGATATGCAATCGTCAAAGGATAGCAAAAAATCAATGGCATATAAAATGGGCGATATAACAAATGATGAAGAAATTGAATTGCTTAATTATTTAAAATTTATTCGAAACCGTAACAAATGATTTGGTCAATATCTTCCGCAAAACAATTTAATGCATGCAGAAGGCAATGGTATTTTAAAAACATTGTCGCTGATGGAAAGGTAAAGCATGATTCTTTTCGGAGGGAAGTAACCATTCTTTCAAAGCTTGACAGCCTTGAGGCGTTGCGGGGAAAAATTGTCGATGAGGTGATAAGCCGCGACGTTATGAATAGTTTAAATAGAGGTTTTAGCCTGAAGAAAGATTATTTCATCAATGCAGCACTTACTACTCTGGATAGCAGATTACTTTTTGCAAAATTTCAGAACTATCGTGAAGATGGAGTCAAATTCACTGATGAGAATTTTGCAGCATTATTTGACTATGAATTTCACGGCGTGCTTTTAGAGGAAGAGATCAAAAATGCTAAAGTTGATATTGTTGAAGCTATTTCAAATTTTGTGGAAAACAAAGAATTGATTGAATACCTGAAAAGTAGCACTTTTTTAATGCCACAGAGACCGCTAACATACAATCTCAGCAAATTTTCAATACGTGGCGTGCCGGATTTAGTAGTTTTTTTCGAATCCGAGCCCCCACACATATTTGATTGGAAGGTTCATACCTATGGTTTGAATACTTACGATGAACAGCTGGTATCATATGCATATGCACTAGATTATGTAAACAGAACACAACCACACAAAGATTTCCCAAAAAATCTATCGAAATTTAATATTACCGACTATAAATTATCTGAATATCAGCTTTTGCATAAAGAGAGGATGAGAAGGGACTATGTGTTGAGTATTGAAAGAATTGAGGAATTTAAAGATTATATGTCCAGTAGTATTATCGAGATATTCATGGCTGGTGGAACAAAAAAGTATGACGAAACAAATGAATTGAATTTTGATACTACCTATTATCCAGAAAATTGTAAAAAATGCAACTTCAAAAACCTATGCAACAAAATAGTAATATGAAATATGACATTCATACTCAGGAGTACGAGAGTAATATATTTGAAATAGAGAATTTGGGAGATTTATCTTCTTCTTATTTCCTTTTTGAAATCATTGGTCTTAACCAGGGTGATGAGGATTACGATATAAATATTCAGTTTATAATAAAAAGTTTGTCCTATAAACTCAGGCATCCCGTGACGGTTATTCACAAAGGCCAGGTGCCATATTTGGTTGTGAGAAATGAAGAAAATATTATTTTAAATGTTCCTTCGGAATATACAGTTAAAAGAGGAAATGTAATTTATTTCAAGAGGACGGGTGATTCGTTTGACATTAATTTCAAAAATTATAGTGGCGAGACCAAAAGTATTATATGGAGGTTTCTTCAATTTGATTTACAGACGGAATTAAACAAAATTCAAAATTTATGGCAACCAGGTTCGGGTGAAGCTTTCTTTAACAGAGATACTAGTTCTGGTAACGCAATTGTAGCCATTCACAGGGGATTTTTAGTGAGGGTGATGGAGATGCCAGAGGGAGGGATTGGCATATGTGTGGATGTCACCCAAAAATATCTTAGCAGGGCACCTTTGGACAGCAACCTTACCAGACAAGATTTTAAAAAACTGCAGGTTTCAAAATCAAATTATGTGTACCAGTATGGTAACAAGCAGTATGAAATTAAACCAAAGGAGTTTAGTGATCTGAATATCAGTCAATATAAATTCAAGAGAAGAACTGATGGCAAAACTGTTACTCTTTTAGAAGATGTGAAAAGCCAATATGGGCCTTCAATGCCTCCATTGGTTGCGAAATTGCCAAACAATGCCTCGGTGCTTATTTATACAACGAACGACAACGAAGAACGAAGAGTGCCTGCCGGTTTATGTTTTAAAGTTTACGATACGGAAGACCCTGCTGTAAAAAAACTTCATAAGGAAGCTATCATCCCACCATTTTACCGCAGGCGTTTTATTCGGGTCATATACACAAAGTATTTAACAAGATTGAAATACGGATCAATTGGTCTTAAGATTAAGTCAACGCCAGTAAGGATAAAGAAAAGGAAGTTTCAGGTGCCTGATGTTAAATTCGGACATGATGTGATCCTTTCAGTCAGGAACTCGCCGGGATCGATGCAGACAATATTGGGTAACTTTGGGCGCAGGCGGAAGGATATTCTGTTTCAGAAAGAAATTGGTTCCTACACTGTTGCCCCTTTTGAAAGGCAATTATTTGTATTGCCTGAAACGGATTTTAATATGTACGGTAATGATAAGTATTTCTTAAAACATCTGAAATTTGTTGTTAATAGTTGTCATAATAGTGAAGGAGGCTGGAATCCGGATGTGGTCGTTTACGATAATATAAATAAAACGACATCGGTTGAAATTGGTCTGGAAATACTGGATAAAATAGCTGAAAAAGTTAAATCTCATAAGGGGGGATACGCAATTGTAATGTTGCCATCAGATATCGAAAGGAATAAGCGAAAGCATGATGAACTTGCAGCACTGGTTGTCTCGCAATGTCTGTCAGAAAATGGAATCACCGCCAGTATCATGCATAATGGAATGCTGGAGGAATGTTTCTTTCACAATACTGTTAATGGTGAGTCGAAGTATGAGATCAAGCCGCCGTTGAAGAATAAATATCATAGCTACCTGAAAGGTGTAGCATTGAATCAGGTTTTATTAAATAATGAAAGGTGGCCATTTATATTGTCAAATCCTTTGCACGCTGATCTTACAATCGGTATTGATGTAAAAAGGAATATGGCAGGATTTACATTTATTGATAAATGCTCTGAAAATATTCTGACCAAATTTGATAAATCCCCGAATAAAGAGAAGTTATCTACAGGCCAGGTCGTGAGAATGCTAACAACATGTATTCCAGTCCAGGCAACTTATGCAAATTATCAACTTGGTAAGATTGTCGTTCACAGAGACGGGCGTTTATTTAGTACTGAAAAAGCGGGTATCCAAAAAGCGATAAGCATATTGATCGAAAAGGGGATTTTACCAGGCAATGTCATGGTTACTTTAGTAGAAATTCCAAAACAAGCAATTGTTCCGTTTCGTTTATTTGAGCCGATAGCTGATTATGATGTGGTAAACACAACTGATGACAACGGTAAAACTTATAACCCAGAAATTGGTTCTTGGGCAAAAATAAACGAGATGGAGGCTTTTCTTTGTACCACTGGCCGGGAATATGTTCACGATGGAACAAGTAATCCGCTTTTTGTTAAAATTGATTCGGGAGCTATTCCTATGGAAGAAATACTGGAGGATATATTCTTTCTTTCATGTTTGCCCTATACCAGGCCGGAAGATTGTTCCAGATTTCCATTAACCATTAAGATTACCGACCGGAGAATTAATAATCTTGGAAGTGATTTCGATTCAGAGACTTTGGAAATACTTAAATCAGAAAACATTAAAATATAAACTATGAGTGCAATAGGATTAAACGCAAACACATATAGAGTTACAGGGAAATATCTTGATTTACTAAACGATTTTATAGTTAAGGCCAAAGTTCATCCCGATAAATTGAATGCCCAAAAGGAACATATAGTTGATTTTTTATCGAAAATCAATGATGAATCTTCAATTGATCCTCAATTTCAGTTGTTGTCAAGCATTATTGACAGGGAATTACGATGTAATCATGAACAGATAAATACATTTATGACAGGATTAATTGATTTGATAAAGTCTAATGACTTTATCAAATCAATTCCAAAAATCGAATTTCTGGTAGATACTTTGGACAACGAAAACAGTGAAGCACTTGCTAAGATTAAAGGCGAGTAACCATGACAAATTATATCAATGGCGCCATAAGGGAAAGCATTGAACGGGCAAAAATGCTGATATCCAAAATACCAGGCGCAAAGGATTTGGGTTTGTATTTTTCCCCACTCGCCAGAGCCGCGACTACTGACATACAAAATATCATCAATTCTCTGGATTATTTATACAATGATGTTGATTATAGTGATGCCAGCAACTTAAGGCAAAAGTTTTTCAAGTTTAAAAAGTTGTCTGGAAATCTTGCCGAAATTGAAAACGTGGTGATTGCTGCAATGAGCCGTATCACTCCTGATGATGAATTTGTAAATAAGCTCGTTTACGAAATTTGCAGTGAAATTAGCTATCCGCTGCCATCACCTGTTGCATCTTGTTTATCGCAGAAATACTACCACATTTACGCTGAGTATGGGTTGTTATGTATCCCTTTGTTAGAGTCAGATTTTGTTTTGCACATACCCGATGTATACCATGAGTTAGGGCATCCTTTGATAGAGCTGGATAATCCAAAGGTTGAACCATTTAAAAAGAGCCTGGGTCAATTTAATGCAATTGTGCGGAAACACTTTGATGACGAGATCAAACGAAGAAATTTGAATAAAAGTGTCCCTGGTGAATTTGACCCTCTTTTGGTTTATAAAAGCACATGGCTTGAACACTGGTCAATTGAGATATTTTGCGATCTATTCGCTACATATACATTAGGTCCTGCATATGCCTGGTCCAATATTCATATGTGTGCAAAGATGTCCTGGGATACTTACCGATTACCCACATTTCAAAAGATTTCCCATCCGCCGAATGAAGCCAGGATGAAGGCCATCATACTTGGGCTGAATATTATTGGTTGCAAGAGCGATGCGGAGGCAATTCAAAAAAAATGGGATGAATTTAAACATATCGTCGGTCAAAGGAAAGGGCCAGATTTTTCAATTGCAGTTCCGGAAAAACTATTGAAAGATGCAGCTGATCTTTGTCTCATTGGTACCAGGAATATTGGAAGTGAAATATACAATGTGACAAATCAAAATAAAGTAAATTTATTGCTCAATAATTCGTGGAAAGCGTTTTGGAAAGATCCGGAGGCTTTTGCTGACGGAGAAGCTGAAATGTTTAGGAATTTCAAAGCGAGTTTTTAATTTTGATCAAATAATTTTAAATGCACTCTTATGGATAACGATTTTCAAAAGCAAAAAATAATTGATTCATTTAAATCAGTAAGTGATACATACTGGTTGACAATTGACCAAATTGCTGAAACTACAAAACTACAGTACAGCGATGTGGCAAAAATACTAACCAACTCCGGGGATTTTGTTAGATCATCATATCGCAGCAGTAATGGTGAGCCAGTTTATACAACACGTGATTTGTTCAGAACAAAGGCTCCATTTATGGATAAAATTATCGGCGCATTCAAAAACCGCATTGATTAATATGGCACTTCCTCAACCAATTCTAATCTCCACCTTAGGCGGACTTGCAGTACAATTATTATATGTAATTGATGGTATGAAAGCACCAAAGGACCGCGCGCCTGACTTTAAATCTGTTTCCTATTATATCGGGATCGTGTTCAACATCGCTTTAAGCGCGATACTTGGTTATGTCTATTTTGATGAAGATCAGCACCTTAACAAAATTGTTTATTTTCACATTGGACTTTCAGCGCCATTAATATTGAGAACATTAGCCACCACTATACCAGAGGTGGTTAGGACGAGTTCCGGAAGAACCAGAAACAAATAAAAGTCTTATTGGCAGGATTTGTCGAATTAAAATATTTTAAAAAATAATAGTGTCCTAGCGTGGAACTTATTTCCAACCTGCCAACTTTTGGATGGTATCTCAAACCCGGAAGTGCAAATCTATTAAGCGCATGTTGATCCATAACACCGGGGTTTAATTACTTCTTTTCTGGGTGTGCATCTAAATCGAACATTTCGATGGACGCGCCATAAAATAAAAGAGCCTTTACAAGCGGTTGCATATCATATGTATCCATTTTTACCGTAATACTTGTTCCTTCTGCCTTAATTGGACCAAAATATTCAAGCCTTTCATAATCATTGTCGTTGCATACCTCATAACACTGTAACTCCTTCATTAATGCTGCAAGTTCATTTTCCCCCCAGACATCTCTTAATGTAAGCGATGTGGTAGAATTTATTTCTACCAGCCTGTTAAATAATGATTCCGCTTTTTGTGCATCCGCTGTCGTCTTGAATATGGCAACTATGCGCAAGTTGGAAGAATGTTCACCTGCAAAGGATTTCCAAATTTTCATGTTTTAAGTTTGTAAGGTTAAAAAATCTGCTGTTATATCAGCCAGAGATGAAATGTCAATGCCTGATTTGTCAAAACTATTTTTTTTCAGTTTTTTGTCAGCAGAAATATGCGCAAACAAAAATTCACCAGGCAAAGACAGTTCAAGAGTTGGATTGATAATTTTATCCGAAGCATCATTTGTAATGAAGATTTCAATTTTGTCCTTGTAGCTGGCGATAATCTCCGATAATTCAACCCATTCGTCACTTTGCAGAAGAAATAGCCCGTTTTTATGTTCAGGGATAATGAGAATATTATCAGCGCCAATAGAAATAGCCATGTTAAGGAGGTCAATAGTTGATTTTATCCTGCCCGTAGATATAACAGAATTGATTCCAAAATTTATTTTGCCGTGTACTTGTCCAATTATAATAAGCAAGTCACTTAATTTTCTTCCGCGGATTGAACTATAATATGGTTCAAGGCCATCGATAGAAAAGCGTATCGATGATAACTTGCCGCTTAATTGATTGATCTTTTCAAAATTCAAATGATGCCCATGTGTTGTAACACTAATACCCATCCTGGTATTATACCAAATCCAGGTACATATTTCAATGAATTCCGGATGCAAGGTCGGCTCGCCACCGCCAAATGTTAGCTCAAGCACTCCCAACTTGTCTAATTTTGCGGACAGGGTTTTAATGTATTCGAATTCAAGTTCGTGCTTTGACTTAGGCGCATAACAAAAATGACATTTCAAATCACACCTGTTCGTCAGGGCAATACTAACAGTACGGGGCGACGGATCAATGTCTGTAAGTCGATTTTCGAATTCGTCCAACAGCAGATGTAGCCCATTGCTTCTTTCAAAAAAATGTATGCCGCTTTTTTCTTTTCTGACTTTCATTATCGTCTCTTCAGTTAATAATAAATATCTGTTCTGGCAAAGCAAAGTTGGCCATAAAATGCTGAACTTTTGATTAAATCTTGGTGCAGATAGCGGGCAAAACAATGTGTTTTTTTGGTATTTTTTATTTTTCCATGGCTATCAATATCCTGTCTTCTTTTATTAAAACATCGCGCATGAGTAAATTATGCGGGAATTGTTTGTGTTTGGAAGTTTTAAAACCGACCAGAATTTTATTTAGCGTGGATGCGGTAATCAATGACAAGTTTAACTCATAATCGAGGCCACAGTCCTTTATAAAGTCTTCAGAAAACTCTGGTGCTACCAATAAAGCCTTTATGACTTTGAATCCGTTTAATTTTGCCAGGGTTGAATATGATTTCAATTGTCTCGAAACGGAACTGAATTTATTATAGCCACTGTCTTTGAGGGTCTTGCACTCTATTAATATAAGATCGTTGTTGCCGAGATTAATAATAATATCTATTTTATCCTTGTCCGTGTTTATTTTGTTTCGAAGCTCTTCATCCGCATTAAACCCTAATTGGATAAATAAGGTCTTTGTTAACTCTTCAAATTTAATTCCCAGCTCTGATTCTTTTATTAGTATGCCATTTTCTTTGAGCATGGCCAGGTTCCTGTATCCAATATTTTCATAGTTTTCAAGATAGAGATTGGCTGAATCCTTATAAGCTTCAAGTATATTTAAAATTAAGTCGCCCTTTATCTTTATTTGCTTTGCCTGAACAAAGGAATTAAGGTCGGCTTGAGGAATCATTTCAAGGACATCGCGTGGCTTTATGTTGTAACTTAGTAAATACTGACTGTTTAGTATGTTTTCATTTTGGAGTTCCAGCTCGGCTTTCAATAATTCATTGAGATGTGGCAGGAACTCGTCGAGTTCAACCAGGAGTTTTTCATACCCGTCAATGGAGATGCCTACTTTCTCGTCCTGCTCCATCTCATCAAAATGTTTAATGAGATTGTTAATCTTATCTTCGACTGTTACACCTTTTATGGTAGGGGATATATTTAATTCATTGTCACAAAAATTATTGATAAAGTGCTTTTTTTCAGTAAGCGTTGTTTTTTCTTTCTGGATATCATTTATCAGGACGCCTTTAAATGAAATCCCGGCATTTATGATATTTTTTATTTTTATATCAACCGGCAGGCGCCAGTCAATATTGTGTTTTTTGCAGATTAGATTAAGCTGCGGCTCCCTGAGCAGCCGAAGTACTCTTCTGAAAAATTTGTCTCCTATCTCTTTCCCCCTAGTTTTTCTAAGAATCGATACGATTTCATCTGCAACATAGACGGTATTGCTCTTTTTTGAGAAAAAGATGACGCCACTCGTCTTCAGATCATTAATCACCGTTTCAATATCAAATTTCTTTATAGGAATAATCAGGTAATTTATCAGTTTCACTTCTTCCTGCGAAAGTCCCAATTGGTCTGAAAGCGTTAGCAGGATTGCTTGCTCATCCTGTGTAATTTTCTTATCCTGGTTATTGTCTTCGTCATTGTAGTATGCAGTCCGCAGACAGGACCGGTAAATCTTGTAATCCCTTCTCCTGGATTCGTCAAGATCGGACTTGTCGTCTTCAATCAGGTTCTGAAATTCTTTAAGTTTTTTTTCAAAGTCCGATAGTTCTTTTTCATACAACCGCGAAAACCAATTCTGTTTAAGGATGCACTTGCCATCGCGGGATATGAGGTCAGTCAGTATATCCAGCTGTGAGGTTGAATTGACAAATTCACTTTTTATAAATTCTGAAAACTCATCCTGGACGAGGTTGAAAACTTTGGCAACATTAATATTATCCATGTTTTTCAGGTCCCTGCTAGACTTGTCACTTAGTATTTTCTCGACTTCTGCTGCGTTTTTAGGCTTACTGGCAAGTATGCCGTCTATGATTTTAAGAAAGGAGTTTTTCTCGAAAGAGTTTAAATGTTCTAAAATCTTTTCAAGTTTCATGGTATAATCGTTGGGGTTAATTTAGCGATCCGTTGAAGATAGGTATTTAAATAGCTATAGCAATCAATTTTATAGGGATTCCCTTCGCTGCGAAAATACAGATGAGTGGTTTGATGACTATCAGGGCCTTGAATTAAAACCCTTTGGTACCTTGCTGAATTTGCGAAGAGTCGGTTACCCTGTTTACATTTTTGTACTGTTAAGGCTGGATCTTTGAAATAATGAATAAGGCTAAACGCCAGGTACCGTATTACTACCTGAATTTTAAGAGTGCAATCATTTTATCTTTCTTTAACTTAGTAACCACTAACCCAACCCTGGACCCATGGATTTTGCTTTTGCCGATGATCTTGGTATCACGCTTGACCTGATTGCTTTGCGGACGGATAGTCAGCCATTCACTATACACATGTACCAGCACCAGGGAGAATTTTTGGCCACTCCTTGCAAGTTTGGTAATGCCGGCAATGCGTCCTCCCAGTTCACTTATTTTTTTGATAAGGCACGAACAGCGAAAACTGATTTGGTGCTGACACCAGAGTATTCATGCCACTGGGAAAATATTCATGCAATCATTGCCGATCAGCAATTGTGGCCAGTTCCCGGAAAGCTATGGGCAATTGGGTGTGAATCTATTACCAAGGCAGACCTGGGAGCTTTTAAAACTCTTTGTACAGCTCCAAATATCATTTTTCACTGTGAGAAGGAGGATCTTTCGAATAATAAAAGTTTTTATGACCCATTGGTATACCTGTGCTGGTGCGAACACCAGGGCATTGATAAGTTGATGGTTTTAGTACAATTCAAGACTGCACACATGGGCTCCTGGCATTCCGCGCTTGAAAGAGACAATTTGATAGAAGGAAAAGTAATTTGGATTTTAAAAAATGCAAGTGATTCGCATTGTTTCATGTCTATAATATGTTCAGAGGCGATGAATTTTTCGCGTGAATTGACCGGGCAAAAAATGATTGATATAGGATGGAATACATCTCCGTATTATGTTTATCATCCGCAGGCAAACCCTAATCCAACTTTCGTTGATTTTATTGCATTTCGCAGATTTATCCTGGACACTGAACAAAAAGAAATCATCGCACTCAACTGGAATGCCAACAGCACTTATAAAAAAAATCCACTAATAGAATTCGGAACCACAAGAAGTGGTATTTATACCCAATCGCTTGAGTTAGATTTATCAGAGCATCGAGTCAAAACTAATCATCTTAACGGGTTGTATTATTTTGCGTTCGGGATTAAGCATCATGCATTTCTTTTGAATAGTCTTGCCGCTATTTTTCAACTATTGGAGACACGGATGCTGATAACTGGTGCTTCAGCTCCACAAGCCAGGAGAAATGGTCCTTTGGTACTCGATGTTGAAATTTGCGATACGGGTTCCGGCAAATTCTCAGACAGTAAAAGGGAAGTCGCTGATTCACACATCCCTTTCCTGACAGCCGCAGTTTGTGGCTGTACGTTTTTAATGAACACGGTCGCTTGCATTTTTGAGAAGGAACGCTTGATATGTATCACCTGCGGCGAGCTTAAAGCAGGTCTCTCATTGGTAGAAATGAAAACGCTGCTGACATTTAACATGAAGCAGGATACTGAACCCAATCTCAGGATAACAATTGACGACGATTCAAGGGCAGAAAGTAAAGGGAAGAAATTGTCTTTTATTAACTCGGTAAATCTTTTGGTGCATGATATTATTCCGAACAAGGCCATTTACCCTGAGAGTATGCTTCATTTAACAAAACAGAATATAAACATTGGTTTTAGTAAGGATTCAAAGCTCGAAAAGTACAAGCATAATGTTATTGGCCCAAATGGCGAGTCGAAGAAAACCACAATGGTGATTATGGAGTCGGCGTCTGACGCTGAAATTGAAAAAACCTTTGATAAGATTCAAAAGTTGTTTGATTCAGACAATGAAAATAAAAGAAAAGTTGTTATTTTTTACCGGCGTGGGGCGAACTATAAGGCCTATGGCGATCCCAATGCCGGAAGCATTACCCATACAAATGAACGCGACGGAGCTAATATTTTAAAAACCTAACAATGAATAGAGAAAAGATTATCGCCGATGCAAACCGGATTTTTTCTGATCTGAATCAGGTCTCAGACAATCTTTACAAGGGGGAATTGCGCATTGAACAAAAATCTGCAGGTGTTTTTTTTATTGATTTACATGGCAACCTGAAAGCAGACACTTTCAAAGACTTCCAGGAAGAGGTTTTGGCGGACGAATATTATAATCAGGACAAGCAGCTGCAGTGGAACATTTATTTTCTTCTAATAATGGACATGGTTGAGTCAAAGGATAAAGACTTTATTGAAAATGATCAAAAGTATGCGCGTAAATATGTTTTTACGGAAACCGAATTTGTTGAATTTTTCAAAGTAAATGGAAATAAAGCAAACATTCAGTCAGATATAGTTACTATATGGAAAAACAAGCTGGATAAAGTGGACTTACAGGAAGTGTACGGAAATGAAACTTACATTGACGGTGTTAACAGATTTTTGAGCAATACAACTTTAAAGCCAAAGCCAAATAATGCTTCCGTGGGCACGACAGATGCTACCAGGATCAATTTTATTAATCAAGTAATGCTTGCGCCGGAGCCGGCATTCAGGCCTTATCCAATCATCAGGCAATTTGAATTTGGAAAAGTAAATCTTATTAAGGGGGTTAATGGAGTTGGTAAAACAAGCACATTAGAGGCCATAGAGCTGATAGCCTGCGGCAAAACCTACAGGAACCATGGAAATAAGGAGAATGATGGCTGTGTAAAGGCGGTTATCAATGGCAATTTTACTGCAATGGAAACTTGTACGCCCACCAATAATGCGAAATACAAAAGCCGTGATTTGCTTTGGTATCAAAATGGCAATACAAGGAGCAATGAGCTTTATCGTTCATTCAACCGGTTTAACTTTTTTGATTCAGACGCAGCGAATAATTTTTCTCAAAGCAACAGCGAAGATAAAGTCACAGGGGTATTGGAAAACCTGATATTGGGCGGCGAATTTAAACATCTGAAGGATCGGGTTGAAGGGTTTTCTGGGAGGTTCAGAACAGAACTCAACAGACTTTCAGCCTTAATTGATGAGAATCGTGGTAAAATTCAGGCTGCAGAAAAAATTCTATTTCAGCAGAATAATGATACCGGACTTGATCTGTTGTCAAAAGATTTAACGGATAAATTAACCGGTTTACAGTTATTAAAACTGCCAGTACTACAGGTTGATAACCTGGCGCCAGTGGAGATAATTATTAACCAGATTAAAACAATTGCTGAACGCATAAAGGGAAGTGATGCAAAAATTATTAAGAACCAAAAATCTCTGAACGACGCTTTTGGTTCAGTAAATGAAAGGATTAAAGCTTTTAATGATTTCCGCAGCCAACTAACAGAGATTACGAAATCGATTTCGGACAAAGAATTACTTATCAAAGAAATTACCCAAAAAATTGAAGTGCTTGAATCCGCCACTCAGCTATTGGCTAATCCCAGGTTATTGTCACTTGAAGGTGTAAAGGAAAAGATAGCAATCGCGGCTGCCAATGTTCGCAAAATCAAACTAATTGAAGATAGGCTTTTGTCTATCGGGTATCAGTCACTTTCAGAAACTGTGACATTTGACGAATTTTTTAAACAAAGCAACAACATTGTCGCAGGTATGAAGCAGGAAATAGCAGAAATTTCCTCAACTATCACCAGCAGGTTGCAATTGCTGCAATCCATTGAACGCCTGGTGCAGGATGTAAAAGACAAAGGAAAAGAAATACTGTTGGCCGATCCAACTATTAAAGATTGCCCATTGTGCAATACCCACCTTGGTCAGGAGGAATTATCGAATAGGATTAACAATATGATTGTTGCTAATCAAAGTGCCGAACCCGGTAATGATAGGGGTTCACTTGTTGAAAGCCGGGTACAAAAGGAAAATAATTTGAGTTTGCTTGAATCAAAACTTACATCGGCGCAAATACTTAAAGACATATATGAACAGTTATTCGATAAGTCTGCTGGTAATCTCCAATTGTCTTCATGTATTAATGAAATTGCTGCATTTTATTTGGGTAAAGGGGAATTTGAAAAAGTATTGAGTGACTTAGAAAGCCTCGTAAATTATGGAGTATCGCATTCCATGACTGAAAATAAACTCCAAGATATTAAAACAAATCTTTACGCAGTTACAGCAGGAAAATACAAGCTTGATGAAAAGCAAAAGGGTAAGATTGAAGAAGAATTGCAAGTCAGTAGAATCAGCAAGTCAAAAGAGGAGCATGTCCTGGAACTATTAAACGGTTCAAAAGAAAATTCTGCCCAGAAAATTAAATTGAAACTGGAGCTCCCGCCTGATCAGATTGTCAAAACAAGTGAAATGACGAAGGCACTCGAAGCAGAATTAACTGAACTTACATCTCTCTTGAATTCCTATGATCAGTTGGGGGCTGTAATGACAATCGATAATGAGGAAATCGTTGATGATCTTTATTCACGCGGGGATGCCGTTGAAAGAAGCTTGGAATCGCTAAAAAAGGCTATTGCGTCTAACCATCAATTGGCGCAGGCAAAAAAGGATAAAGCCGATGGCGAAAAGTTGGTAAAAGAGAAAGAAAAGTCTTTAAAAAGACTTAAAGCAGCAGTTGAATTGCTTGAGGAATTGGACGCAAAAGGGGGAAGCACTGAGTTGGCCAGTTTTTTTGAATCAAATTTCAATCAGGTACTTGATATTTTTAAAACGATCCACGCACCAAGAGAGTTTGTCAATCTGATATATAATGATGGACAGATTATGTTGATCGACAAAACGGGTAAAGCGCGCTCTGTTTCGCAGATAAGTACCGGACAAAGGGCAGCACTTGCATTATCAATATTCATTTCAATGAACAAGATGCTGACCCAAGGGCCTAATATTATTATTTTCGATGATCCCATTTCCCATGTGGATGATTTAAATGCCCTCTCATTTCTCGATTATCTCCGCATTTTCATGCTGAGAGAGAGAAAACAAATATTTTTCGCTTCCGCGAATGCCAGGTTGGTATCGCTGTTTGAAAAGAAGTTCGGATTTCTGGGTAGCAATGACTTTAAGCAATGGGAACTTAAAAGAGAAAACAGCGAATCATATAATTAATTAAAGAAAAATTAATGTAATTGGAGTATCAACTGTGAAAAGAATTTATGCATATTACTAATAATCCCATTCATTTTGCAGAAAACGACCAGTTGCGCTCTAGTCATATTCGAGAGCTCATTCAAAAACCTATTCCCACAGAGAATTCGGCAAATTATGCTAGAATATCTAAAACCATTGTGCAGTATTGGCACGACACAGATAATATACCCAATGATGTCCAAGATTGCCTCAATAGTTGGGAACCTCTGAAAACTCAAGGCTTTAAGAGAGCGTTGTATAATAACACTAAAGCCAGGCAGTTCATTTCAAAAAGACTTGGCGGTAGGTATATTACAGCATTTGATCAATGTCATCATCCGGCAATGCGATGTGATTATTTTCGTCTTTGCTATATACTCATGGAAGGTGGATTTTATGTAGACGCGGATGAAATTTATCAGGGAGCAGATTGTAACCATTTCTTTCTCGGTAACAACCTAAAAATACAACCACTTTGCTATGATACTGTCACTGGAACTATGATTAAGCCAGACAATTTTATTAAGAAGCAGGAATATTCTGATGATTGGACCTTTTATGTAAACAATAATCCGTTAATAGCACCAGCTTATCATCCGGTAATTCAATTGGCATTAGATAGAGCAACTGATATTCTATTGAGCTGCTTAAAAGAACGGCTGGAAATACAGTCAACAACTGGTCCTGGAAACTTAACGGCCAGCTTGGTAAGACATTCTATTACCTCCAAAAATAAGGGCAGAACACCGGATTTCTCGATTTTGCCAGATTGGGAATCTACATCCATAAGCCCTTGGCCATTGAGTTATCGAGATGATGAAAGAAATTGGAGATTATGGAACTCTTCAGGTCCATGGAAAGACTATTGTTTTTAGATGCCCGAATCAAGGATTCAAAATGTTTTTATTGATGCTAGTGGGTTCGATAATCAAGAGACTATATGAACAGAACAAAACATTCAAGACGACTTTTCCGCTTGATCCATCGTCTAATGCTAAGTACGAGATTTGTTGGGTTCAAATCTATATGTAAATCCTTCGGTAGCACTGCAAACCAAAACCGTAGTGTTATTCAGCAGATATACGTGGTTAATCTTGACAGACAGGCAAAACGATGGAATCAAATTCAGCGAGAATTGCAGAGGATTTATACTGGTTCAAAAGCTCCAATAAGTGAAATAACCAGACGTTTTTCTGCTATTGATGCAAGATATTACACAGAGCAACCAAGCCGTTTAGATTTACAAGCTAGTTATTCGCTCGCAGATCAGTTGTTTGTTGAACCGAACCTATTATTAGGGAAAGATAATTCTATTGATAACAGAACTGTTTTGATGACCCGCCAGGAAATTGCAGTTGCGTTATCACATATTGAAGTTTGGAAGCTTATAGCATCAAACAACCATCAGTACGCATTAGTGCTTGAAGATGACATTTACTTTGATAGGGATTTTCCGCGGTTTCTCGATAAAGCTTGGAATCAAGTTACCCACTTTAATCCGCAGTCAGACGCATTTGATATCCTTTACCTTTCTTATCAGGAAGCCAAAACTAGCGCCGAAAAAGAGAAATTGTCTGATTTCCTGTTTAGACCACTTCGTGGCCTTTGGCAATTATCAGGATATGTTCTATCCAAAAAAGGAGCAAAAAAACTACTTGATCTTCTTCCAGTTCGCGGGCCAGTTGATCTCTGGATTAATCATCAGTTTGATAAACTCCATGTGTTTGCAACTAACACATCTATAATTAAGCAAAGGCTTGATAGTCAGTCTGACAATTCGTATTCGATTTTGCCTGTTTTATCTAGAGTTGGCGTTTTAAATTATGAAAAGCCTTTACTGTTTAAAAAACGGTCAACGCTAAACATTGTATTTGCGGTCGGGAGAGAAGGCACTGGTTTAACTTCCCTAGCTATGGCACTTTCGATGCTAGGTTATCGCTGTTGCAGCGATATTAAAGATTTGCCAATAAGAGAATATGATGATTTATTTGGTAAAGAGAAGAGTCGGATATTTAATGCATATGTTAATGTTGGCTCACTCTCTGGTCATCGCTGTATAGTGTTAGCAAAGCTCTACCCTAGAGCAAAATTCATTATCACAGTAGCTGATGAAAAAGAGTTTATAGAATTGCATAAAGAGTACAAGAGTAGAGAAGTAATCACATCACAATGTTTTTCTGAAGTTGGTTTTAACCTTAAAACAATATACAAATTCCTTCATCAGCTTTCGGCAGATATTTTAGTATTGCCTATGCAAAAATCGCGTAAATGGGATCTACTATGTATATTTCTTGAGTTTGAACATCCGTCAAGTCAGTATCCTGCCCTCGAGGATCAAGATCAGCGTCTTATTTCAAACAATTGTACCGAAAGTACAAATCGTACCTTACAAAGGGTTAGTAAAATGCAATTCGATTCGTTACCTTGGATCATTCCATATAGAAGTAACTGGCAGGGGATACATTTTTCTGAATCTAATGGTTATGATTTCTGGGCAAATGATACAATCCATATTTCTGAACAGTTCAAATCTTTTGATCATTCATTGTGGACGTTGCTTGATGACACATTTCCTAGCAATCTGTCTATTTTTAATCCAAACAATTTTTCGATCACTAATGATCGCCATGCACGATTAACGTTGCGCAAGGAATATGCACGTGTTCGGGAATACACATCGGCTTCAATTTGTAGTAATCAAAATTACCTTTACGGTCGTTTTTCATGTCAGATCCGACCAGCTAAGGTTCCAGGATTAGTTACGGGAGTGTTCTTGCACCGTAATTCACCTAGGCAGGAAATCGATATTGAGTTTGTTGGAAAAGACACAACAAAACTGCTTTTGAATGTTTATTACAACCCTGGGGACGAAGGTGCCAACTTCGAATATGGCTATAGAGGAACTCCAATACTAATTGACTTAGGTTTCGATGCGTCCAAAGAATTTCATCTATACTCAATTGAATGGTCACCTAAATCAATCCGCTGGTTCGTTGACGGCCGGCTTGTATATGTACGAGCCAATTGGAATCCGACCCCAATCCCACACCTGCCAATGAAATTCTATATCAACTTATGGTATTCTAGATCAGAAGAACTAGCGGGAAAGCTAGTAGGACATGACCTTCCCGCACACAGTGATATTAAATCAATTGAAATTCAATATTTCAAATCATAGGATCTGTACCGCAAACCTAATATTTTAGTCTGGGTTCAAAGCAAATAGTAAATATGTATTTCTTAAATAATTCTACTTTTGACAAATTTTTGCTGGTTTTTAGATTTTCATTGGCCTAAAACATTAATGTGGTCGGGGTACGTTTTTTTGCAAGAATGGGCGTAATCGAATGCTTTACAGCACAGTTTTTCAAGATGATTCAGTATCAGCCTCCTTAGAATCGCCGAGCTACCTTGACCTCTTCAAATTATAAATACTCTATACTGCGTATTTGCGCTTAAGTTATATAGCTTTGAGAACCTTAATTTTACTCTAAAACCGAGCCATTGAGATTTGTAAATAAAGTAATCACTTTATACGCGGGTGATTTATCAGGCCACATCGCCTGTGTACACCTGACGGATCTTGATCTTACAGCAGCTAAAGGAACGATTGAAGCTCCGCAATACCGCGATCCTATGCTGGCGATTTTACAGGAAAGAGGTTTTGAATTTGAACTGGGATATTTACAAAAACTGAAGGATGAAGGTCTTGCAGTAGCTGATGATCTGTTGGAAGGAAATGAAACCGCCGTTGAAAGAACGGTGAGGTTAATGAAGCAGGGTGCAGATGTCATATACCAGGCAGTGCTTAAAAGCGGCATTTGGGAAGGCAGGGCGGATTTTCTTATTAGGACAGATAAACCCAGTAAGCTTGGGAATTGGTCGTATGAAGTTATTGATTCGAAACTCGCGAAAGAAACCCGGACAGGAACGATACTCCAATTGTCTTTGTATTCGCAATTGGTTGCGGAGATTCAGGGAGTGATGCCCGAGTTCATGTATGTAATAACGCCGGAGGACGGATTTTCAAGACATATTTACCGCCTCGATGATTTTCTCGCCTATTACCGTTTTGTAAAGGCGCGGCTTGAAAAGTCTGTTCAGGAGAGTGATGGCACTGTCATGAGCTATCCAGTTCCTTGCGCACATTGTGATATTTGTAACTGGTGGCAATATTGTGATAATAGAAGGAGGGATGATGATCACCTCTCACTTGTTGCAGGGTTATCGAATTCACATGCTGCGGAGATGAATAAATGGGATATTAATACGCTTGAGGGATTGGCGTCCATACCGCTTCCTTTGAAACAGCGACCCGGCCGTGGCGCCACAGAAACCTACGAACGTTTGCGGGAGCAGGCAAGGGTGCAATTACAAGCCCGTCAGACCGGTTTGCCCGTGTATGAATTCCTGGGAATAGAGGAAGGACGTGGATTTTTTAAATTACCAACGCCAACTGAAGGAGACATATTTTTTGATTTTGAAAGCGATCCGTTTGCAGGAACAACAGGACTGGAATACTTATTTGGATGGGTATTGAATAATGCTAATCATGATTATCATTGTCTTTGGGCGCTCACACCTGCGGAAGAAAAAAAGGCTTTCGAAACTTTTGTTGATATGGTAATGAATAGATGGGGAAGATTTACTCACATGCATATCTATCATTACACAGCGTTTGAACCGGCAGCGCTTAAACGTTTGATGGGTAAACACGCAACCCGCGAAAATGAAATCGATAAAATGTTACGGGCAGGTATGTTTGTGGACTTGCATAGCATCACCAAACAGGCGTTGAGGGCAGGCATTGAAACTTATTCATTGAAAGAACTGGAGAAATTTCATGGGTTTGAAAGGGGGTTTGCATTACGCGACGCAGCCCTGCAATTAAGGGTGCTCGAAGGTTTTATTGAACGGAAACTAATAAAGGATATACCCGCTGAGACAATTGATACAGTGCAGGGCTACAATAAAGAAGACTGCTTATCTACAAAAAATTTACGCGACTGGCTTGAATCACTGCTGGCAAAGTTGATTTCACAGGGCAATATTATTCCGCGCCCGCTATTTACTGATGGCGAAGCCAGTGAAAATTTGGCAGACTACCAGCAACGCATAAAACCAATCTATGAATCATTGACGCAGGGTATACCAGTTGATATATTGCAAAGAAACGGGGAGCAGCAGGCGAAATGGTTGCTGGCAAATATGCTAGATTGGTACAGGCGTGAGAAAAAAGCAAACTGGTGGGAATATTTTAGATTGTGTGAGATGTCTGATGTTGAATATATAGAAGAAAAATCTGCCATTGCCGGACTGCGTTACACAGGACAGCGGCAGCCTGACAAAAAAAGTGTGATTGATACCTATACATTTCCGGCACAAGATTTTGATATTAGAGAGACCGATGAATTGAGGAACAGTAATGGAGACATTTTGGGCAAACTCTATTCACTCGATGCAGCCAATGGAAAAATCCAAATACGCAAAGGTCCGAAAAACGCGGAAGTTCATCCATCAGATGTATTTAAACACAAAATGCTTGATGATGACGTCAAAATGGAATCTATTGTGCGAATTGCAACATGGGTTGCTGAAAATTCAATTGATGGTCCAGGTGAATACAGAGCTGGGCGTGATCTCTTGATCAATCTTTCGCCAAGGTCAAATTTTCAATTTAAGAATACTGATGAACCTCAAGAAAAAGCGGTTGTGTGGGTCGCCGTATTGGATAGTAGCATACTACCGGTTCAGGGACCGCCAGGTTCTGGAAAAAGCCATACTGCTGCTGAGATGATACTGTCTCTGATAAATTCAGGGAAAAAAGTTGGAATTACCGCTTTAAGTCACAAAGTTATCACCGGACTGATGCTAAAAACGACAAAGATTGCTGGAGAAAGAGGAATACATATTGAATGCATGCGCAAAGTGACTGAATTATCAGATGCGCCGGATCCGGGAATAAGGGAAGAAAAATCCAGCGATAAAGTAGTCGCTGCGATTAAAAGTGGATCAGTCCAAGTATTGGGCGGAACACCATGGCTTTGGGCCAGGGAAGATATGGCTGGTAGTGTAGACGTACTGTTTGTTGATGAGGCAGGCCAGCTTTCTTTAATTGATACCCTGGCGGTTTCACCTGCAGCCAGTAATCTGGTGCTGCTGGGCGATCCACAACAATTAAAACAACCTGTTCAGGGAAGTCACCCTGAAGGAACAGAAGTATCTGCTCTGGAACATATCTTAAAAGAACACAAAACAATACCGGTTGAAAAAGGCATTTTCCTGGATACAACCTGGAGATTGCACCCTAACATCTGCTCCTTTGTTTCCGAACTTTTTTATGAAAGCAGGCTTAAGTCAAAACCAGATCTTGTGAACCAGCAAATTGAAGGAAACACCAAATTTACCGGTTCGGGTCTTTGGTATACTGGAGTTGACCACGATGGTAATCAAAGTTCATCACAGGAAGAAGTGGATGTCGTCTCAAAAATTGTTACTGACTTATTAAAGGGTGACGTATTTTATATCAATAATAAGAATTCCAAAACAAAATTAACAACCAGTGATATAAAGGTCATAGCGCCCTATAATGCACAAGTAAACCTGCTATTAAAAAAATTGCCTGTGAGCATCCAGGTTGGCACCGTAGATAAATTCCAGGGGCAGGAAGCGCCTGTTATAATATTCACAATGGCAACTTCGTCACCCGAAGATGCACCTCGGGGCATGGAATTTTTATACAGCTTAAACCGCCTGAACGTCGCCGCCTCCAGGGCAAGGGCATGTTTTATTCTTGTGGGTAATCCTAAATTATTTGAACCAGATTGTAAAAGCGTTGAGCAAATGAAACTAGCTAACGCGTTTTGCAGGTTTCTTGAAATGATAAATACTTAATCTTTGCCTAACGAATTAATAACAGATAAGAATTGTAAAAATTGCTCAAATAATGTTGTTAGAATGTGATAATCGCATTGCATTGGTTGACGCCATAGTAATTGCCTCCTATACGAATGAAAAACGAATTTGATTGGATGTAAGGTATTAAATAGTCGTTGTGCAAATGCCCATGTTGCAATTCCTCAGACTTGCGGAAAAATACTCGTTAATGAGGCCCTCCACAGGACCTTTTAAAATCAAGATAGCTAGCTGTAAATAACGACTCTATTTGTTTTCTACAAAATTGATATTGCTGATAAATGCGCGTGCTCCTTGCAAATCAAATGCTTTGGCTTTGACGAGTTCTACCTGGTAATTTGTTGGTAGAAGAGAGCCCCATTTGGAAAAATTCAGTATAGCTGGATTTGTTTCCAATTGATAAATGATTGCTGAGTCTATTGAGTCAATATAGTTGGATAGTTTAGGCAAAGTTCTCATCACTTCTTTTTGAGTGCTTTCCAGTTCAATAGCACTTTCTGAATGGTAGCAAAGGTTTTTGCAACCGGCCTGTGCCAATAGAAATGCAATCGTGCTGTTGATTTTGGTGCCGGTAAACGTAAACAGTGTAACAGATTTCTCTTCAACCAGCATGGGGCGGTCAGTATTCTGGTCCATGATATTGTAAACGGCAAATTCCTTACGCATCGTCTCCAGCTCGTCGGCGGAGGCCTGGTCAAGTATTTCGTATTGATCAGCGCAATATAATACCTCCAGCATTTTTTGTCTAATCCGCGCGTGGATCGGTGGACCTTCTCCGGAGAAAGTTGGTTTCTTGCCATCTTTGGCAGGTATGACCTCTATCTTTTTTGCTTTTTCGTCAATGAATGTTATCTTCCAAATACGGGCTGCGAGAAAAATATTTTCATCCTCACGTATTTGTGCTGAAAGCGGGAATTCACCAATGGCGTGCCCTTTGTGCACCACTTTAAAAGTTTCTTCTGTTTTGAATACGCTGTAAAAATCCTTGCTGTTCACAACCCGTTCACCATCTACACCAATGATAATTTCATTTTGTATTTTTTCAAGGATATTATTTTCAATCAGGTGTTGCAGAATTTCAACTATTTCTGTTTTATTGATTTGATTAAAACTAAAATTGCTGTGCAATTGTTCTATCAAAAGGTTAAAGACGATTCCTGAATAACTTTTGGTTATAGAAAGTGCCTGGTGTAACAAAATATCATAAGGCTTGAGTTGTGCAACAGGGGGTTCAATAAAACCTTCTCCATGCAATAGCCAGCAAGCGAGTGATTGGAGCATGCTCCAGCGGTTAGTAGCATAAAATGTCAGACTGCTTTCCTGGCCTTCTTTTCGACCGCTTCTTCCTACCCGCTGGCTGAGGGAAGCAATGCTGCTGGTGGCATCTATCTGAACAACTTTATCCACCATGCCAATATCGATACCGAGTTCCAATGTAGAGGTGCAGGCAATGGCAAAAAACTCGCGTTTGTTGTTCTTAGCAAAAAACTCTACATATTCCCGGACGGTTTTATTCACCGAAGCATGATGAGAAAAATAATTGTTATGCCCTTTGAGTCTGGTAGCAATTTTTTTGAGATTAACAGCTACTTCCTCTGTCTTTCCGCGATTATTGGGAAATATCAGTACTTTACCTTCTTTGGTTTCTTCATACAAGTCTTTTAATAGGTCGTCAGGTAATGCACTACCATCACCCTGGAAAAATTTAAACCTTGCGTTAATCGACCGGGGTGTCCTGTCTAGCAATACCGTCGTCTTTGCTTCATTTCCGGTAAATCGCTTTGCTTCTTTGAAATCGCCCAGTGTAGCTGAAAGCCCCACGATGGAAAAATGTGTAGTATTGACTTGCTGCAGCCTGTACAAAAGTGATTGTAACTGGATGCCCCTGTCGGTGCCAAGAAAAGAATGGATCTCGTCTATGATGACATAATTTAGATTGGAGAAAAGCTGTTTTACATTAAAGGGCTTGTTGACAAACATCGCCTCAATAGACTCAGGGGTAATCAGGATAATACCGTTAGGCTCTTTTACCAAGCTTTCTTTTAAAGCCCTGTTCGCTTCACCATGCCAGCGGGTAACAGTAATATCAAGATATTTACACAAATCTTCAACTCGCTCAAACTGGTCATTTATGAGGGCTATCAAAGGAGAAATATAGAGAATGCGTACACCCTTCTCTTTGAAATTCACTTTTGACAATATGGGCAGGAACGCAGCCTCCGTTTTTCCTGAAGCTGTTCTTGAAGCAAGAATATAATTATCATCAGAGCCAAGAATTTTTGTGATGGCAGCCGCTTGTATGGGACGCAATGTCTGCCATCCTTTATCCCTGACAAACCTTCGTATCGGTTCAGATAACTGGTCATAGGCTGTCATAGTTCTTCGATATTATCCATCGTGGTTTCATCAGGCCGTTCGTCTGAAATTTCCAGATCTTTAAACAGTGTTGCTTTGTCCACCCCAGGGTTCTGGCGAAGGATATTCAAAATATTTAGAAAGTCCCTGATAACTTCCCTGGGCGTGAGGAACTCGTTGGCACCTGGTTTATTGAAAAGCTCCTCCATAAATTGCTGGATATCTCCATCATTAACAGCGATCGTCGTTTTATAATTGATATCGAAAATGGTTTGTAATTTTTTCAGCAAGAAAAATATTTCATTATGGTTCAGCGGCAGCAGGCGGATAACGGGCTGGGCAAAATCGCGGATGTCAGCTGTCTCAAATTTGTTGCTTTGCAACCTTGTTTTTAACGCATCATAACTGAACAACCCCCTTCTTGGATTTTCCAGTACATCCACGGTGCCTGCAAAATTGATAAACAGGTTGCTTATTTTCCCCTGGAAGCAATCATTGTAAATGGTCAGGATTTTTTCATAATTTTTTTCCCGCATAGCTGAAGTAGAAATCTTATACAGGTTGATGGCTTCGTCGAGATTAATCATAAAACCCGCATATCCGATACTGGTAAATAACTTGCAGAAATTTTTCAGCATGTCATAGTAATTCAGGTCGGTAATGATTTCCCTGACACCCAAATCCTGCCTGGCTTCTGTCTTGGTGTGGTATTCCCCCTTTAACCATCTGAGCGCATTGCGCCGTAGGTTTTCATCTTCCTTCGCATATCCTTCATAATATTTCATCACCACCGTTCCAAAATCAAAGCCCCCGGTATCTGATAGCTCATTGATGGTTTTCATGATATTTGCCTGTACCAGTGAAAGGTTGTTAACGTTGCGGATTTCAGTGATCGGAATATCATTTTGTTCTGCTGTTCGCGTAAGTACCTGCTCAACCCATTTTTCAAGTAAGGTCGGTAGTGCACCACCTTCGGGTTTTGTCTGGATGGCGATATTATCCATGATAGCGCTGTAGAGTGCGGTGGCCTTTCCATCATTTGAATAAAGACGGTTGTCCGGGGTAAAGTCAGCGCTGGTTACGACGAATTTTTGCTTAAGCGCCACAGTATTGAGCAAATGCAGCATAAATGATTTTCCTGAACCGAAATCGCCAATCCAGAATTTAACCATGCTATGTCCATTCTTTACATCTTCAAGGGCCGTAACAAATGCCTGTATTTCTTGTGACCTGCCTACTGTTATATGCTGTACGCCGATTTTAGGTACAACGCCACCAATCAGTGAATTGATAATAGCGGTTGCTTCTTTAGGTTTTATGTTTTCACTCATTGTAACAAGATAGTTTGGTAATATCCGGGGTTGATGGTAAGGTAAGTATCTTCCTCCTCAATCAATATATCATCCAGCGTTTCAAAACATAGTTCGTTGATACCAGTAACAAGCGGCCGCGCAAATAATTTTTTGGTCCGTGCGAAGTTTTCCAGTTCTTCCTGTGGCAGGCTGAAATGATGTTTTACAAATAATTCGAGCACATCCATTTGCTGGGTAGTAAATAAAAGTTCTGCGAGGTAAGGGGAAGATTTTGGCCTATCTGTATTTGTGATGATCTCCATCTGTAATTCACTACTATCAGCGTTTGAGGTCGTCACGGTCAAAGTGACTATTTCAGATGGCTCATCATTCAAAATCTCACTCAGCAATACCACGGTGCCGGCGTGTTGCTCTTCTACTGCTTTAACAAAAGTATTGTTAAGTTGGATTTTTTTTCTTTTGATACGGTAAATATCTGTTACAGCCTGCAGTGCTTTGTCAAGGTCTTTATCCTTAATAAACTCGGTTACCAGCTTTTCAAAGCCTCCAAGTTGCTCGCCGGTTTTAAATAGGTTTTTCTGAATGGTTTTTGTCAGTTGCTTATTGTCGAAATTTTCTGATTGCAGGTCATGATGGAGATAATGGACATAGAGTTCGACACCCGCTTCTTTATCTGTTTTGGCAATGAATTTAGATGCTTCGTAAAATATATTTTCCACTGATGGATTTTGGCGATTAAGCTTGCCAAGGGCCAGTACCCCCAAAACAAAAGTCTTTGCGTTCCCGTCAAACATTGCACTTAATTCATCAAGTTTTGCTTTCCAGCGAGTGGTATTCTGCGTATATAGCTTAATGTCGGTGTCTTCATCAGGTGCCTGAATGGTACCGGTCAGGGACGAAAGAATGGGAGCAAGTGGTAAAATGATTTGGGCTTCAAGTGTTTCTACCAACTCTTTGGGCGAATATAACCAACCAGTGTTGAGTTTTCTTTTATGGCTGTATTTTTCACGTACTGCATTTTCACAGTGTTTGTAAATGGTTGTATAGATTTCATTCTTGACTGGGTCGATAGCGTAACGGTAATTACTTCCATTTAATTTATACCGGTAATGTTTTATGGCAACGAGGCCGGCAAGGGAATCAATTTCCCTTTCAAGCGATTCGCTGGGCTGCGTATAATTACTGCGTAGTTTCTTTATTCCCGCGAGGAATAACCTGATGGTTTCTTTACAGCAGAATTCTATTTCGGTGAAATTGTTACTCGTATTATAGAGCTTATTTAACAAGATTATGTCTTCTTCCTTTAAGTCAAGCTTTGTCTTGTACCTGCTCCCTAGACCCCAGTAGGTGGCGTCATAATAATAGCCACTATTGCTGATTTCGTTTGTGTCGCCATAATTGGCACTCTTGTTTATTGCTGGTTGGTTAAGCCCATCAAGGCCGACGGCTTTTCTTGTTTTTTCAGCAAGAAATCTGGCAGCATAGGGTTGGGTTTTTGGATAATGCTTGCCAAGCTCCTGCAGGTTTGATTTTAATAGTAGTAAATTCTTATTCTGCTCATATTCGTTTAGAAAATCAAATAGTAGTATGAAGGCATAATTCAAATTGCCGTTCAAATCCAGGAACTGGTATTTTAAAAATCGGTATTTAAACTGCGCATAAAATGCCTTCTGCTCTGTGGTTGCTTGCAAAAGCTCATCATATGAATATACGTAGGTGTGTGGCCAGTCAGGAACTGTAGTTGGCATAATATGGGGTTCTGATGCAGGAATGGATGTCTGAAAATTCTGGCTATTGACGTCGATAACCGAATCATCTTTAGTTTCGATTTCAACTGTGAGCGCTTTGATCGCCTCCCTTACCTGATTTTTAAGATCTTCTGATAATTGCGATGAAGAGATGATTTTTTTAGGTATTTCTGCTGACATTACCGTTTTAATTATTGCAGCTGCTGGTCTGGGATCTGATTTCTTGGGTTGTGGCTTGGGCTGCGGTTTTGATTGGGACTTGGGCTGGTTTTTGGGTGCTGCTGTACTGGCTTTCCCCTCCGGTTTTTTCCGGGTGGCATACAAATACAGGCAAAAAACAATAATAACGAGTAAAACAAAAGTCGGCATTGGGTCATGTTTAGAGAATCCAGCCTTTTCGCATCTAATGTATGAATTTAATTCAAAATATTATTTAGAACCGGATTAATAATGACCTTTTGCTATTTGCGCTGAAATCTATAAGAAAGCTTCTTGCCCTAATCCGGAACTCTCTTTCAATGTAGTTTCTATCGCTTTGAATATTAGAAAGTATGTATTTTGCATCACATGAATAGTTAATCACGTTGATTGAAGAGCTTTCTTTTCACTGGTCTTTGCAATCAAGAATCCCCTGACATTTTTTATTTTCTTTAAATCCACCCGCCTTGTATTTTCGCTAATATTGCTAAGCTTTTTCAAATTAAATCCTGCAGTCCTGTACGTTTCTTTTTTATATACATTGAAAATATTAGGTGTGTCCCTAAGACAGAACTTAGTCAGAGTCAGAAATTCATTATATTTTATTTTCAAAGTCAGGAGATAAAGAAAGGGCAGATACAAAATAGTAAGAAGCAGTGAGATAATAATTTCTTTTGCAGTTTCCCACGAAAACACCTCTGTGTAATGCTGAACTGTTTTGGCAATTGCATATAAAAGGCCAAAAAGGCCAATGCCAGCAAGCATGTTTTTTGAAAACCGTGCAATCATCCTGGTATTAGAATTACTATCAGCGACCGGTTTCATCATGGAAAAAAATATTATCGACGGAATGAGCACTAGTTCCATGGGTAAGCTAAAAACATACAGGTTGCTGATAAACTCAACCAGGATTGTCCATTTGACACTCTTCTTCACCAGTTCGTTAAAAAAACCGGCATTTACCTTCCCTGCCACTTTAAACACCAGGGGGGATGCCAGCCCACAAAACCAGAAAATACTGTCTTTTAATAATTCAGATGTCCATAAACCAAAATGATATAATAACAATATAATCCCGCACTCATAAATTAGAATGGATAGAAAAATTGACATGAGCTGGAAATGGAAAAAGCTTTTAATTAAATCGGCAACTGAATTTCTGATTTTTCCAGACATCAGTAGTATCAAAACTACAATACCAAGCCATATTCCAATCGCGATTTCGCGGTTATTAAATTCTTTAAGAAAGAACATTGTCAATGATTTTTGATGCCAACTTATTTGCCCAATGAAATTATTGCAGCACAAAGTAGTCCTAGTCCTATAACTGCTAACCACTTATTGTTATTATTTAAATCCTGGTGGAGCATAATATTTTCGTTATTTGCAACGGCAGGTATATCGCTTAATTTTCCAATTGCGAAAGGCACCCTTAAATCACCGGTCTCATAAACGATGCAAGGATGTTGGTGAGAATGCCCGGCTTTCAGCACTGCATTAACATCAGTAAGTAATTGTTCAATCATTACCGGTGAATATGTAAAGCCATCTGCAGGTATATAATTGTTGGCTGTCTGAATTAATGCTGTTGAGAATACGCCGCCCGAAGGGGTGTCTTCAGATATAAAACCGTCACCGGTACCATGAATAATCCGATGCCCATATGGAGATTCTAAAATCCATTGGTCAAAAATTTCACGGGTGGGCGGCCCTGTTGCGTAATCCCAGTCTTGTCCAAGCCCGGGTATACCACCAATTCTGGCACCAGGGTAATTCCGGCAGGCATCTATAACCACTAATTGCCTCGGGCAATAATGACTAAGTAAATCTGTATCCCTGAGACTATAGTTATTTGCTGACAGCATTCGCTCTCCGGTATGATTTGAAAATCCATGCCCGGAAAAGCAAACAATCATATAATCAACCGTTGTTCCATTGATAGACGTGCAAAGTTCTCCAAAATCAGGATTGATAAGCGAATGGATTTCTTCATGGGTAAAACTGCCCCCTCTTTCAGAAAGGAAAAATGATTTATAATTATTTAAATCATGTTTTACTTCATCAAGAAAAGATTCCCCCTCTCCTGGACAGCCGATTAATACTACTTTTCTTGTTACGGCCTGCATATGATATAAGTCTTTCACTTTGATTTAAAATTTAATTTCTTGAATATATATGGTCAGGATATAAAATAATAAAGGTGGTCCTTCCACCTTTATTTATCATTTTTAATTACTGGCATTGATAAGTTTTGTTTTTGCCAGGAAATAAGTACCGATGCTCACAAGGATTAATGCAACAACTCCGACCAGTAGTCGTCCATTGCGACCTCTTGCCTGGATGCTGAAACCTTTGCGGTATATTTTAACCTTATCAGTTGGAAAACTGCTCTTGTAAAGACGGCTCATGCTTTAATTTTTATTTGTTTGCAATTTAGTTTCGTTATCCTTTTGGAGGATTTGGGTCATTGCCATACGTGTTTCTCTCACGAATCTGGCCATGCCGGTTGTGAATAAATAATTCCGATTGCTGGTTCAATGCAATGTCTCTTGCAAGATCAATTGCCTGCGATTGGGTTTCGGTGATGTAAGTGTTCCTGCTGTTACCTTCACCCTTGACAGCCCATTCTGAACCATGCGGGACCACATGTTGATTTTTCTTACTCATTTTTTATTTTTTTAATGAGAGATGAAATAGCGCTTCAATACTTATACGGGTCAGAAGCTTGTAGCCGGGGCAGCTATTGGGAGAACTTCGTAGTGGTTATTATTGTTTTTGCCTTACAAAGCTGGAAAGGGGAAATGCTCAACAACCGGCTTTCCATGAATATCTCATATCAAATATAAAACAATTTGGACAAAATGGAAAAAATTATTAACTTTGTCCAAGAGAGTTATCGACCTAAACTAATTGCAGTAAACTACATCTATGATGCATTTTTCCGAGCGCCTGAAAGCTGCCCGCAAGATGAATGGTTTTTCATTACAGGATCTGTCTGATGCCATCGCAAACAAACTCAACAAGCAAGCATTGAACAGGTTGGAGAACGGCGAAGCGAGCCCCGACAGTGAGACCATCAGCTTACTCAGCAAGGCTTTAAAAGTTACCAACGATTATTTTTTCCGGCAGTCGATTGTTTCACTGGGCAATCTTAAATTCCGGAAACTCAAAAAGCTTTCCGTTAAGGAACAGGAAAAAGTAGTTGCCCAAACCAGCGAGTTTCTCGAACGCTATCTTGAACTGGAGGATCTGATGGGAATTAATAATGCCATCAGGTTCAGGCCTAAGTCTCATAAAATTAAGAACGCTGCTGATGTTGAAAAGGTCGCTCAGCAAATAAGGACCGACTGGAAACTGGGTGAAGATCCGTTACCCAATATTCTCGAGATGCTGGAGGAAAATAATATCAAAGTGTACCAACTCGAAGTGGATAAATCGTTTTCCGGAATGTCCACTATCCTGGAAGATAAGATTGCAGTTATCGTTCTCAACAATAATAAGGCAATTCCAGTCGTACGGCAGCGGTTCACTGCCCTTCATGAACTGGCACACCTGTTTTTGGATTTATCAGCTTTTGATGATAAAGAATGCGAAAAGATGTGCGATCTATTTGCCGGGGCAATGCTTTTGCCCGGGAAAAAAATTATACAATACTTAGGAGATAGGCGGAGCCAGATTATCATGAAGGAACTTTACATGATTGCGGAAAAATACGGTATTTCAATCGCCGCCGTGATGTATCGTGCCTTTAACCTGGAAATTGTTAGCCAATCTTATTTCAAGTTTTTCATGATTAAGTACAACCAGTACAATACCAGGGACAAAGAATTTGAAGTATATAACAGAAAGGAGTCTTCTGAGCGATTTTTACAATTACTGATACGTGCTGTTGCAGAAGAAATTATTTCAACTACCAAAGCTGCTGCATTGAACAGGCAGAAACTGGGAGATTTCAGGGAAATTTTAGACAATACGGGAAAATGAGAATTGCTGTAACAGATGCGAATATTTTTATTGACCTTATCAAGCTTCAGATGCTGGGTTACCTGTTCAGTGCTGATATTGAAATATACAGTACAAGGGAAGTCGTTGATCAGTTAAATGACAATCAATATGAAAAGGTAGACGCCTTTATCCAGGCGAAGGTTTTGAAGGTCCACAATTTTAGCAGTGCTGAGATTGCTGAAATCCTGCAAATGCCAGCGCCACGTGCATTGGAATTTCCTGATAAAGCAGTTGCCTACCTTGCGGCTAAAATTGAGGCAGAAGTTTTAACGGGAGATGGGCCACTAAGGAAATTCTGTGAGAAAAATAACCTGGTGGTCCGGGGCATCATCTGGCTCTTTGATGTATTTATCGAAAAGCAAATAATTAATCACCAGGAAGCAATTGAAAGAATGAATCAACTTTTGAGTTTCAATGGCAGGTTGCCAAAGGATGAATGTTTAAACAGGATAAAAGTGTGGGACCACAGGAATACGTAATCATAGCACAAGATTGTTCTAACAATATGTTTTCGTCTGGTCGAAAGAACGATAATAAAATGAAGACATTCCTTTAAGCAATGAATAAATTAACCCGAAAATCATTTATTGAAACCGAATTCTTCCGACATAAAGAGAAACGGCGGTTTTTTTTCCTTCCTTTTGTATTGGTACTGTTTACAATCGTATTTACGGAAAAAATGGCTGCGCTTATTTCAACTGTATTGGTTGGACCACTATCATCAAGTATAAAAAGATCCACCCTTTCTATCGAGATTATCTGCGTATTAATTACTGGCTGGATACTAACCGTTTTTATTGTTAAAGGGTGGAAACAAATCAAATTGTCGCTATTACTTGAGGCGGCTATTCTTTCTGTTGGATCCGTTTATCTTTATTTCAGGCTTATAGAACATCATCAGTTTAGTTATGTGCCTTTTGCTTTTATTATGAGCAAATCAGTATGCCTGGCTGATATTGTTGTGGTGCCATTAATTGGCCTTTTTTTATATTATGTGATTTTTGGAGTCAGGTATTCAATAGGGACGAAATCTTCAACTTCAGATTCTCATGGATTTTATGCGGATAGTGCGCTTGCGCTTAATGAGTCTAATGATCTGCTGGGGAGGTTGCCTAGGGTTCATGAGCTTACAAAAAAGATATTGGCTACCGCAAACGCCGGACACTCTTTTGCGGTCGGGATTATCGGGATGTGGGGTTCGGGAAAAACGACATTTTTAAATTCTGTTGAACAGATTTTGTATAAGGAGTCCGATGTAGTTCAGTTCAGGTTTAATCCTTGGGTAGCCAGGACGATGAACGGCATAAGCACTATATTTTTTAAAGATTTGTCTGCTAAATTGTCCCTGTACGATGATTCGCTTAAAACGGATATTTTATCTTATAGCGATGAACTTCTAAGATCAGTAGAGAACTCGCAATTTGCAATCGTAAAAACTTTCTTTTCCCTTTTTGCAAAAGATAGGGAATTGGAGGAAAGGTTTGAGCTGTTAAACCAGAGCATTCAATCCTTAAGAAAAAAAATAGTCATATTTATTGATGATGTCGACAGACTTGATAAAGATGAAGTAATTGAAGTCTTAAGAATAATAAGGAATACAGCAAATTTTGGTAATACTTTTTTTATTGTAGCTTTTGATAAAGTGTATGTAACAGATAGTATACGTCAGTCGCTTGGATCCGACACAGAAGAATATCTTGAGAAAATATTTCAGCTTGAGTATTACTTGCCGCTGAACCCCAATGGTGAAATATTCAAGGAAGCACTTCTTGTCGAATTAAGTAAATATACTGGTGAGGAAAACACAGAAGTCATCGATAAAATAAGAAAAGACGAGGATGTGTTTTCTTATTTTGAAATATTGCCACCAATAAAAGACTATATACGAACCTTTCGGGATGTTCAGCGCTTTATGAATATTTTTTTATTGAATTATAGTATTGTAAAGAATAACATTTATTTGCCTGATTATATTTCGATATGTATCCTTCGGCTTAAATATCCTGAAGTATACCATGCATTATATTATGACACTTATAGATATTTAATGGTCCCCGAAACAACATTCTCCAAATTTCAATACGGTGCCCTTTTTTTAAAATTTAATGGCAAGGATGACAATAATTTGGAAGACTCTGTATTGCATCAAGATATTAAAGCCAATCCCAGAAAATTTGCGTTAAATCCGGCGGAGACTTCTAATGTTATCAAATTGGTCGGTTCAATTTTTATAAGGAAAAATCAATGGGGGATTTCAAGCCCCAACCGAACTCTCCGTAATAATCATCTTACAATTTCAGACAGTGGGAGTTTTTCAAGATATTTTGATTTCTCAATGTTTGAAAGACTCGATCAGAGCGTTTTTGAAGCAGTGTTTAGTAAAGATTTATCTGATTTAGAGACCGAAATTACAACCTGGAATAATGCTGCTGGGATTTCGACAGATCTCCAATTAAAACTAGAGAATTTTACAAATTTTTCCAACCGCATGGTATTTGAGAAGGTAATCAGGACGATTGTTTTGTTCGCAAATTTACCCTCTCCGCACAATCCAATCTATTTTAATATGTTTGTTTTTGATAATTTTTATGCGAAGTTTAGAAGTAGAGGCAATGACTCAAATACCGTGTTAAATGAATTGTATCAAGGGGACAAGATAGCCTTTAAAAGATTTTTTGAAAGCCTTTATGATAGAGTTAATCCAAATGGAAGATGGGGTTTTCAACAGGAGTTTGCATGGCAATTAATTCGGGATTATGGCGATAATTTTATTTTATCACATGCTGAACTAAAGGAAATGCTAAAAAGGAATTTTTTTGACGTGATAAACGCTTTCCAGTCTGTTAATGAAGATATTTTGCGTTTTTACGCGCAACTTCTGAACCTGGGCGCAAAAATCGATAGTCAGGGGAATAGGATTTTTTCGGATAAAACCAGTGGTGAAATTACCGATAAATGCAGGGAAATAGTTGAAAAGGATTTTAGAAAATTTCTTGGTATTAATCTCAACCGTGATCAGGAAGGGAGATATTCAATGGTTGGCTGGGAATCACGGATCTACGGTTCTGTTGATGAATTTGAAAGCTATTTAAATGGAAAGAAGAATGAACGCTCTGCGGAAGAGTTTGCCAGGTTTATAGGACTATTAAAACAGGCACGTACGCCTGTTTCTTTTGAATTCAAGGAAGTTGAATTTATTAGGTAGGGACGAATACAGTGCTATTTAGGTTTAATAAAAGTGATAAAGCGTTTATAATAATCCAATTCTATCTAACCAGAATGCCTGTTTTTTTTCTGAACCGTTGTTTTTCGTATTGACTGGTTTTTTATCGCAGTTTTAGAAATGATTGTGTCTGGTATGCTTGGCTTACTGGAATAATCTGTTACAATTCTATTTAGGAGCTTCAGCTCATTTTCTACTAAATTTAGACCTTTAGACAATGTGTCGATCTGTTCCGTTTTAATTTTAGTGCCGCCTGTGAATCTTGACAAAGCATTGAAAAAAGTATTCAAGAGGAGTGCAAGAATTGCGACTAATAAAGCAGACAGGGTTATCCGAAACTGTATTTTAAATCTTTGTTCATCTCTTGCAATGAATTTGCGTTTGCAAAACCGTTGAAATTCGACTGTTGCTATCATTTCCTTATCAACATAATCGATAAGCAAGTCTGAAATACTTTTGTCACCAAAATAGCTTGTTACAGATGGAATGTTGCCAATACAGCGACCAAATTTAGAAAAATTAGTTACGCCTTTTCCTCTTCGTATTAACATTATATAGCCTTCTTTTTCCAATAAGTTAATAAGATTTACAGTTGTCAGAATTAGAAATGAAATTTCGTTTATTCTGTCAACCATTTTCATTGCATCATCATCTGTTAAGACTGGATTGCTATTTGAGAATTCAAGTTCGACATTTTGTGGTTGTCTTGTTATTGAGATACATACCCCTGAAAGTTTATGATCAATAATATTTCCTAAAAAGTTATTTTGTCCGCTGCCTTTGAGGATTCTCTTGCATAAATCCTGTTCTTCTTTGCTAAGCATTCTCATTCGATAATAAATTATTTTTGTTATGAAATGATGTGGTGTTTTTTTATTGAACAAAAAAGTGTTTTGGTGAAAGCAAGGTCGGTAAATAATTTAAAGGTAACACGCTATGGTTGAATAAGCACGCGAGTAGAATAGACGATACCCTACCCTTACATCCCTAAACATTCCCTACAAGGATAATCTTATTAATTTTATTTTTCCTTTCGACTATATGGAAATTTTACATACATTGTCAAACCCCATTCACCATACCAACCGAAATGCAGTAGTTCGTAACGGATAATTACAGATGCTAAATGTGAAATGCTTAATTTGATTTTGTGAATGAAAAATCATCCAAGCCAAAATCGTTGCCATCCGAAATTGCTCTGGTTCCATAGACTTCAATCGCTGCGGAGGTAACGTTGCCAGAATTCCACTTTCTTCAAACATTTATCCATTCATTCACAATCAGAGGTGCGGAAAACTCCCCCGAGCTATAGGTATTTCCACGGTATTTTTCGAATTGAATGCCCCAGTGTGTTCAAGCACCCCCATACATTCCCCTACCAACTGTTAGCTTTTTAATAATTTTATTTTTCCTTCCGCCTACAAGGAGGCCTTTCATAATTTGTCAAGCCCCATCAATACAAGCGAAAAAGAATTGCTGTTGCGCATTGCGGATGGCGATGAGGAAGCGTTGTTTTTAATACAGCAAAGGCGAAAAGTGGAAGAGAATTGCATTATAATGGATCTTCAGGCCAAAATAGTTTAGGTGAACATTTCAAAATCTTCGCTATTTCATTTATATGGGTGACATTATAACATTCCGTATTTTCGGGCTTAGAGCTTTCAATTTCGCCGATATAGCTGACAGAGTCAAAACCAAGAGCGTATGCTAAAGTGAGCTGCGAAACGTTTTTTTCATTTCGCATTTCCCGAACTCGGTCAATTACATATTGCTCAATAGCGGAACGCATTATATTGGCAAATCTCAGGTTCAAAATACATGCGCACAATCACCTATAGGTGATTGTTTGTTTTTTCCATATCTTGCAACTTGGGGATAATGTGCAAAATCATAAAGGTCGTTTTGGTAAGAAATCTTGTGGACTGCATTTTAATATACGTGCCAGATCATTAAGGTGCTTTAGGTTGTAATGAGCGGGATACTTTAAACTTTCAGCTTTTCCGATAAAACCTACAGACATGCCCAATTCAAAAGCCAAATCTGCCTGAGATAGGTTTTTTTCTATCCTCTTCTCTTTAACGCGATCAATAACGTATGTATCAATTTTAGATTTCAACCCTGTTTGTATTAAGGGCTAAAATTGAACAATGATTAAAATCTTTACAATCACCTATAGGTAAGTGTTTCATGAAAATAGTACGTCCAAATACGATTAAACAAACTGTTAGTGTCTATACCTCATTGTTTGAAGATTTTCGTTGCGGTGGTGAAGCTGATTTTGATTCTATCTTCCAGGAATTCTACCCTTCGCTTTATTTTTACAGCTTAAAAATCACTTACAATAAGCCTGCTTCCCAAGACATCGCTGAAGAAGCTTTTATCAAAGCCTGGAAAAGGCGGGAAACTATTCATGATCTGAAAGCCTATTTATACCGAATCGTTCGGAATGCCAGCATTGACTGGGTGAAAGCAGAAAACCGCAGGAGAGCAGCAGAAGATGCCGCGGCAACACTAATTCCCTCATCTGAAAATCTTGCCTGGGATGCTTTGGTCAAGGCAGAAGTATTACGTGAACTGCGTGTCGGCATTAATAAATTGCCGCTACAGCGCCAGCGCGTTTTTAAAATGTTATACGAAGAAGGTAAATCAGTAAAAGAAGTTGCCAGGGAATTAAACCTGAGCATCAGTGCCATCAAAGATCACAAAAGGACAGGGTTGATCTTTTTACGTAAAATACTTCCGTTATTGGCTGTACTAACTTTATATAAGTCCTGGGCATAATGTTTTCATAAAATATTTTCCCGCCCACCAATCCTTTCCTGCAGCTTTATTGTCTTATTATCACTGCACCATGCCCATTATTTATTTAACTTACAAATATGAAAGAAGACCAAACTTTCAAACCAGATCATGGGGACGAACATGCTTTCAGGGTGGCCTACCTGGTGGCGGGTTTTATACGCAATACCCTGACGGACGCTGAAAATATTGAACTGGATACCTGGGTAACTGCGAATATAGAGAACCAGCGGTTTTTTGAAAAGCTGATTGATGAAAAAAACCAGGATGAATGGTTAAAGCAAATAGGGGAGGTGGATACTACGGCAGCGCTTAAAAAGATCAAAAGCCGGATTTCCTTTACGCCTGCCAGGAAAAAATCAACCATCCGTTCACTCTGGGTATACGCAGTAGCGGCATGCCTAATTATTGGATTAATGATCACCTTTCTGCTTATCAGTAAAGACAAAACCCCTCAACAATCTCCCATGGTTCAGCTGCATGACAACGATATTGCCCCGGGCAAAAACCAGGCAACGCTTACTTTATCAGATGGAACGATTATCGGGCTGGATACGGTGGAGAACGGAAGGGTAGTAGCGCAAAGCAGTAGTCATATTACCAAACTTGACAGCGGCCAGTTGGCTTACCAGTTAGTGAACCCCACGATGCTGCCACAGTCTGACATATTTAATACCCTGACTGTCCCTGCGGGGGGGCAATACAAGCTTGTCCTCCCTGATGGGACAAATGTTTGGCTCAACGCTTCTTCTTCTTTAAAATATCCGACCGTATTCGGTGGAGCAAAACGAAAAGTGGAACTGACAGGAGAGGGGTATTTTGAAGTAGCCAAAGATCCTATGTATCCCTTTGAAGTAAGCGCCAATGGGTCTACGGTGCAGGTATTGGGTACACATTTTAATGTAAACGCGTATGCAGATGAACCTGTAGTAAAATGTGCACTGGCAGAAGGGGCCATCCGTTTGAACAATAGTGTTGTACTAAAACCAGGTGAAGAAGGAGTGGTTGGAAAGAATGGGAACATAGAAAAAGGGAAAGCAGATTTAGCATCGGCACTTGCCTGGAAAAACGGGCAATTTAATTTTAAGCAGGCGCCCATCGATTTGCTCATGCGACAGGTAGCCCGCTGGTACAATGCTGGTATTATTTATGATACAAAGATCACGGATCATTTTAATGCGGAAATACCGCGCAATGTACCCGTATCCAAATTGCTGCACCTGCTGGAAGCTACCGGTTCCGTGCATTTTAAAATCGAGAACAATACCATTACCGTAATGAAATAAATGAAAAACCACTTGCAGGGTGGTTAATAAAAAAACCGGGAGGTGCTTGTAACACTACCCGGCTGAAGCTTGAGTTAACACCCTGATAAATCCTTGGCAGGAATCGTCTTTAATTAACCCAAACAAAACAAAACTATGCTTTTGACTGCATTTTGCAAAAAGCTTTGCCCCGACCTGGAAACCGTTTCAAAATCGGTACGGATGATGAAAATTGTAGCCTTATTCTTACTCGCTGGTTGTATGCAATTGTCCGCCAAAACGGTGGCCCAGGGCCTTTCCCTTTCATTAAACAATGTGCCTCTTTCCACGGCATTCAATGAGATCGAGCAAAAGACGGCGTACCGTTTTGTCTACACCAATGAGCAATTGTCGGCCACCTCGAAAATTACATTGTCCGTACAAAATGTCCCGCTGGAGAAAGTGCTGGAACTCTGTTTTAAGGATCAGCGCCTGACCTGGGCAATAGAGGACAAGTTCATTATCGTAAAAACAAAAGAAAAGAAAATCGTTACCGGGCCGGTTATCGAAAATGAAATCCGGGGAAAAGTGATGAATGAAAGAGGGGAGCCGGTAGTGGGGGCTACCGTTAGTTTAAAAGGTTCACAAAAAGCAACTGCCACGGACAATAAGGGAGAATTTGTTTTAGCAGATGTAGTTTCCGGCTCTGTTATCATTGTGAGCAGCATCGGGTTCGAATCACAGGAGCTGATTATTGGCAATAACCGGTACGTGACGATTCATCTGCAGACATCCGTAAGCGCACTCGACGAAATGATTATTAAGGGTTATTACAATACTTCCAGGATGCTGAACACGGGTGCTGTCTCAAAACTTAACTCCGAAGAACTATCTAAATCACCTGTTTCAAATGTACTGGCAGCGGCGCAGGGCCGCATGAGCGGCGTTTACATAACGCAGCAAACAGGAGTAAGTGGTGGCGATTTTTCCATTCAGGTTCGTGGCTTAAATAGTATTGCATCCGGTAATAACCCGTTGTATATTATCGATGGCGTTCCATTCAGCTCCACATCTATCTCATCGGCTACGCTTAGCAGTGGCATAACCCGTCAGGGAAATCCATTAAATAGCATTAATCCTGCTGACATTGAAAGCATCGAGATATTAAAAGACGCTGATGCCACTGCCATCTATGGATCAAGAGGCGCAAATGGTGTGGTGCTCATTACAACGAAAAAAGGTAAAGCCGGAAAAACAAATGTTGATTTAAACGGGTATAGCGGGATCGCGAAAGTCGGACGGTATGTTGAACTCATGAATACCAGCCAGTATCTGACCATGCGCCGTGAAGCATTTAAAAACGATGGGGCTGTTCCTTCTCCAACAGATGTTGATATCAATGGGACCTGGGATACAACCCGGAATACAGATTGGCAAAAATCATTAATCGGGGGTACAGCGCATATAAATAATTGGGAAGCATCCGTTTCCGGAGGAAATAAAAACACCCAATTCATGGTAGGCCTTGGCTACCACCAGGAAACAACTGTTTTCCCGGGTGATTTAGGCAGTAACCGCAGCTCCGGGCATTTCAGCATTCACCATACTTCCACCAATGAAAAATTTTATTTCCAGTTATCTGCCGGGTATACAAAGAATAAAACCAACCTCCAGCAATTTGATTTAACCTACCTCGCATTAACACTGCCTCCTGACGCGCCACCTGTTTATGATGAAAGCGGGAAATTGAACTGGGCCAACTCTACCTGGTTTAACCCGATGAGTTATTTGCTTCAAAAATATAAATCGGTCACCTATAATTATCTTGTGAGTTCATTATTAAGTTATAAAATCCTTCCTTCCCTTGAATTAAAGACCAATATTGGCTACACAAAGATGGATGTGGATGAAATAACCACCAGCCCAATCAGTTCATACCAGCCTTCACTGAATGTGACTACAGGCTCAGCGAGTTTTTCAGGCAGCGGAATTGAAACATGGATAATTGAACCGCAGTTAAACTGGACAAAGTCCATTGGAAAAGGACGGTTGAATGCCATTATCGGTGGTACTTTTCAGCAAAATTTATCTCAACGACAAACTTTATCAGCAACCGGATACGCCAATGATGCATTACTGGAAAATACACAGGCTGCTTCATTCACAAGAATAACAGAATATGTCCAGACAGACTACCGCTATATGGCCGTATTTGCGAGATTGGGATATAACCTGGATAACAAATACCTCATAAATCTTACTGCAAGAAGAGATGGGTCAAGCCGTTTCGGACCCGACAATCAATTTGCTAATTTTGGTGCGGCTGGTTTGGGGTGGATTTTTTCAAAAGAAAAATTCATTCAGCAGCGATTGCCATTTATTAGTTTTGGAAAAATACGTTTTAGTTATGGTATAACAGGGAATGACCAGATTCCTGATTATGGTTACCTGGATACTTACAGGGCAGCAACATATGCTTACCAGGGGATAGCTGCACTTAACCCAAGCAATTTATTTAATCCGGATTATGGCTGGGAAACCAATAAAAAATTAGAAGCGGGTATCGAACTTGGGTTTTTTAATAACCGCATATTTTTAACATGTGCAGTATACCGGAACCTTTCTTCAAACCAGCTTGTCGGCTACCCGCTTGCCCCAACTTCGGGATTTAGTTCATTGCCCTATTATAACTTGCCCGCAACGATTCAGAACACCGGTTTGGAAATTGATTTTACTTCTGTCAATTTAAAGAATAAAAATGTACAATGGACCAGCACCGTTAACCTTACAGTTCCACGTAATAAGCTTGTTTCTTTTCCAGGACTTGAGCAGTCCAATTATGTAAACAGGTATATTGTAGGGGAGCCATTAAGTATACAAAAAGTGTATCATTATACTGGCCTTAATCCGCAAACAGGTGTATATCAGTTCGAGGACGTAGATAAAGACGGTGTGTTAACCGCAAATGATTATTCCGGTAAGTTCAACATTGCGCAGCAATATTATGGAGGTATTGAAAATATCATTTCATATAGAAACCTGGAATGTAGTTTCTTTATTCAGTTTGTAAAGCAAACTGGTTATGATTATTTTGCTAATTTGTTATACCCAATGCCTGGTTCATTGGGTAATCAACCCGTTGATGTACTCAACCGCTGGCAAAAGCCGGGAGACCTGATCATAAACCAGCAATATTCACAAAACCCTGCTTCCCCAACTTATAACGCTTATTTTAATAATTCTCTTCTTAGTGACAGGATAGGAACCGACGCTTCTTTTGCACGTTTAAAAAATATTAATCTCTCATTTCAATTTCCGGATAAGTGGATGAACAGATTTCGAATCAGTAAATTGAAAATTTATGCACAGGCACAAAACCTATTGACAGTAACCTCCTACCGCGGTATTGATCCTGAAAATAATGATCAGCGAAGGATGGCTCCGCTGCGGACGATTACAGCTGGAATTAAAATAACCTTATAAAAAAAAATATGAAAAATAAACGCACAGTTGTGATTAAGATTATAATCCTTGGTTTTATGATCGTTGGTTTAAATTGCAAGAAATTTATTACTGTTGACCTGCCGGTAGACAGGCTGGTATCTGCCAACGTTTTCACCAGCGATGCGTCCGCACTTGCCGCAGTTTCTGGCATTTATAGTTCGATGATGGGTTCCACTTTTGGCTATGCGAGTGCCGGGATGACGCTTTATCCGGGACTTTCTTCCGACGAATTTGACCAGTATTCCTCCGGAAGTGCACAAAAGGAATTTATTCTAAATGCACTAACTCCTTCCAATACGATTATTAAAGATCTATGGTCAGTGCCTTACAACCATATTTTCTCGGCGAATGCGGCAATTGAAGGGCTGCAAAATTCAAATTCTCTTTCAACTGCCATCAGGAATAGTTTAACCGGCGAAGCAAAATTTATCAGGGCATTTAGCCATTTTTACCTGGTCAATTTGTTTGGAGAAGTGCCTGTTGTAACATCTTTGGATTTCCGCATTAATACCCGGTTGCCCAGATCTTCGAAAGATGAAGTGTACCAGCAAATCCTTAAAGATTTAAAGGATGCCCAGAATTTGCTGCCTGCCGATTATTCTCTTAGCAATAATGAACGTACAAGGCCAAATAAATGGGCAGCCACTGCACTGCTGGCAAGAGTTTATTTATATATGGGAGATTACGTGAATGCTGAACTCCAGGCGACTGCACTTATTAATGCAACAGGTCAATTCAGTCTTATTGCCAATATTAATAACGTTTTTCTGAAAAATAGTATGGAAGCCATTTGGCAGCTGATGCCTGTCCGGCCAAATCTGAATACCAACGAAGGAAGATATTTTATCCTGACCTCATCTCCCGCAACTGTTACACCAGGAATCACGATCAGTAACGGATTACTCGCCGCATTTGAACCTGGTGACAACAGGAAACTGAATTGGATAAATAAATATGTTTCCGGGAACGACACCTGGTATTATCCGTATAAGTACAAAATAAAAACAAGTACCGGTACCGCTTTTAACGAATATTATACAGTGTTCAGGTTGGCAGAAATTTTCCTGATAAGAGCGGAAGCGCGGGCGCAACAGAATAAATTTATCGAGGCAATTGCTGATATAAATGCCATCCGTCAAAGGGCAGGACTGCCGAATACAACCGCCGGCGATAAGGCATCCACCCTGCTTGCCATTGAACAAGAACGGAGAGTAGAGCTGTTTGCAGAATGGGGACACCGCTGGTTTGACCTGAAAAGAACCAACAGGGCAGGGGTTGTTTTAGCACCACTTAAGTCGTCAAACTGGCAAATAACAGATTTGCTTTACCCGCTTCCACAAAATCAAATGAATAATGACCAAAATATTGTACAGAACCCCGGGTATTAGATAGATAATTTTCATCTTTCGAAATTTTGTTTCCCCATCCGAAAAGGAACATTGCTGCCCTCCGGGTGGAATGACTTTCCATAAATCTCCAATAATGAACAAGCAATTGATATTGATAATTTGCTTTCTATGCCGTATGACTTTGTTAAATGGACAAAATAACAAAGTCAGTTTCCCAACTTTTTACGGCCGGGTCGTAAATGGCTATGCGGATACCTTGCAATTTCGTTTTATAGAAGACCCTGCTGGCTATATGGGAAATATCGTGGACGCAAGTGAATACAATGTAATCACGGATAGCGCGGGTTATTTTTCATATTCGTTACCAGTTCCTTTAAATCAGCAAAAGTTTATCTCACTGTCATTGCTTGCCGGTGGAAAGAGGCAACCCCTGATTGCCAATTATATGCCGATAGAATCCTCTGATAGCATTCATATTAATATTGTAAAATTATCAGGCAATAAAATGTCTTTCTTTTTTTCGGGCAAAGGATACCCGAAATATGAATGTGTAAGAAAAATAGACAGTTGTTTTAGCCAAACGAGGATATGGTCATTATGGAAGAGTGAACGAAACAAAGAGTGGACGATATGGAATTTCAGGAAAACAAGGATATTGGCAAATCATTTTCCAGGGCTCAAAATACTGGAATCCTGGAAACCATTTCTTGACAAAGATATATACAGTATAATTAAAACAAATACGGTGGGAAGGCTGCTAACCAACCTTGACATTATCAGCAGCCGGGTGTTTTCAAAAGGCAATATGGTTGAAAAAAAAGAAGCAGCCAGATTCTTGCTGAATTATTTTTATAAAACAAATAAACTTCCACCTGATAAATTCCTATTGCAATCTACATCCTATTTTAACTTTTTAATGGCAAGTACAGGAACTGTATTTTATCTCCAGGAAAATAATGAAGCCACTTCTTTGCAATCTGTATTTGAAAGAATAAACAGGGATTATAAAGGAAAACTAAGGGAATATCTGCTTGCTGCTTTTTTGGAGTTTGGAGATCGTTTTCCAAAGCACCTCGAAAACCGGGTCATAGATTCACTATGGAAGAGCGCCTATAATCTGGTTCAAACCCCTGTTGTTAAATCTTTCCTCTACAACAGAATTAATAGAAAAGCAATGGGTGCATCCTGTTTTCAATTTTCACTTTCTGACGGGAGAGGTGATTCAATCAGACTCAGCGATTTTGAAGGAAAAGTGATATTGATTGATTTTTGGTTCACCGGATGCGGGGGATGCGTGACTTACAGTGCCATGCTGGATAAATACATTTATCCGCGGTATAAAAATAACCCGGGTGTTGTTTTTCTCAGTGTGTCTGGGGACAAAAACCGGGAAAGATGGCTGGAAAGTGTTAGTGGGGAAAGATATACCAGAAAAGATAATATCAATGTTTATACAGGAGGTCATGGGTTTGAACATCCATTTACTAAATTTTATGAATTCAATGGAGGGCCCAATTCCTTGTTAATTGACAGACATGGGAAAATTTATGAAGGCAATCCTCCGTTAAATGATATGGTAAAGTTGATGAAACTAATTGACAAGGCCTTGCTGGATTGAGCGAAAGTGTTAGGGTATTTTCAGGTCCCATGTTACCATGTATTGTTCGTACAGGGCTATTAGCTTTTTGCCAAAAACCATGAATTGCTTTAGTTTATTTCCTTTGTAGTCGGGCAGCAAAAAACTATATAAATAATTTTTTTTGGTCAGGTCATATATATCAATAGCAGTTTGGTTGTCAAACAGGTTTGGATCGTCATTATCAGCAATTAGCCTGGAATTAATAAAAAGTAAATTGTCAGAGACAGATCCGGCTTTATTAATGATCAGCGGAGGCTTATTAAAAGTCAGGTTCTTATCCCCATTTTGAAAAAAAATTGTATCCAGGGTAATTTTGGCAACTGAATTGGTGTCAATTGTTTTTCCGCGGAATTGTAAATTGAGATTGGTATCTAAACACAAGAATTCATTCCTGTAATAATATAAATAAACTATCGTCGCAGATCCGGATGAGTACAATAACTGGCCATCCAGGCAAAAATGCCCGTCAAGTTGCTTTTCTAATAATGGCTTTTCAGGCGTGTAATCCGGACCGGTCCCTCTGTATTTTGAGAGTATCGATTGTTGCAGAGCAGGATTATAATGTTTATAGACAAATGAACTTTTTGAGACCGCTTTAATTTCTTCAGGGAACTGCACAGTTAAATTATACCTTTCATAAATTGAAAGCTCAGGCAGCTGTGTTTGTATAATGGTAGAAGATTTGCTGTCAACCAGATTCATAAACGGATAATTCAGTTGCCAGCGACTCGCATCGATAAACAGCTTGCTTCCTTCAGGCAGCGACAAATTATGATATTGCGTATCAGTTAGTAAATCATTTGCTACCAATACACATCCGGGAGCTTTTGTATTACCCAAATAAATATGTCCAGCTGAATGGCCGGCGATATAAAAAGAATTATAATTCAGATCCAGTGTTCTCAATGACGACAAGAAATGGGGTGGGTAGTGCCGGATAAAAGCATTGTTTTGTTTGTTTAGTAATTTAATTATCCTGGCAATAAGAAAAATACTGCCGGCACTGGTAATAAACAGAAGGAACAGCAGGATATACTTTTTCTGGCGCATTTTTCTGATTGTAATAATATAGGGAAATAAATGATCTTATTTCCCTATATCAATCCTTTAATTTTCGTGTCTGGCAGATCCTGCATAATGCTGAAGACATTTGGTCCTGTCTATATATAGGTCAGTACAAACTGCTCCTGAATTTGCCGGATTACATATTTCTTCTGTCGTACAAACTTCCGGTGGTGAAAATAAGGTTACATCATTTGGGTCCTTTTGGCGGTATTCATTTGAAGATCCTTTGAACGCAAAAGCACCTGCAATTGACACAATGAATGCTGTTACAAAAATTGTTTTTTTCATAAATTTAATTTTTGGTGAACGTTTGCCTACTCTTTTTCAGGTTTTCGGCAATCCCTGTTGCCGCCTGCGCAGGGCGGATTTGTTATAACAAATTAAGTTAATGAAGCACGGGTCGCTGGCCCTCCCTGGTAAGGTTTGTATTTTGCGGGGGAAGCAAAATTCCAAAAGTTGCAAGCAGGAGGAAAACAATATTAAATATGAGATGCTGGTTCCAGGTCATTTTTTGCAGTATTCCTCCGCAGCTGCAAGGGATGTAGGTGCTGAATTTAGTAATCGCAATAATGTAAGTGGTAAACATTGTCATCAGGCTAAACGAAGCATAGAACCCTGCAATCCTCCACTTTGTAAGACATAATAGAATTGAAATCATTATTTCTATCGCCGGAACAGCCAATGCCACGGGGCCGGGAATGGAAGCGAATATGGGTGATTGTCCCAATTGTACTTTGAAAGTATGGTAGTTAATAAGCTTTGATGCAGCTGCATAGACAAAAAGTAATATAAAGAGTGCAGCAATAATATCAGTAATATAGGCTTTTCTCATGGATGGTTTATTTACAGCTGTAAAGGTGGGATCAAACAACCATCCATTCCAAATAAAAACTATGTTCAAAAGGACATTAATTATGTCAACTAACGTTTAGGTATAATCGTATTAATATTTGCTCTTTCCCTGGATCTCACTGGGCCAGTAACCGAAAAACTTGTGGAATTGTTTAATGAAGCCGGCCGATGTTTTGTAGGAAACTTTTTCTTTAACTTCTTTGACAGAGAACCCTTCTATTAAAAGCCTGCGTGCTGCGTGCATCTTGGCGTCCATCGCGATCTTGCCCACGGGATCGCCAAAAATTTCTTTAAAACCTTCTTTGAATTTCGTGGCACTCATCCCTGCCTGGCGGCTCAGTTCACTGATGCCGTATTTTTTATTGTGGTTTGTTTTAACCTGCTCGCCGATTGCAACCAAAATTTCCGTGTCTCTATCAGATAGCTGTTGCCTTGCATTGGCTTTTTTAGCAGCCTCAACAAGTAAAAGTATCAGGTATTTCTTGCTGTGGGTTTCAAACAAGAGCCTGCTGGTATCGGCATCCAGGGGCGATTTCAATATATCCTGCACCACATCCAGGGCCATGGCGCCAGCGGACCTTGGTTGCGGACGCAGGAAAAATGATTTTCCAGGCTGTTCCTGTGTAAACAAAGCCCGCAGGAAATTGAATTTCGGTATCAGGGGTTTGAGCCATGTATTGGTCCAGGCGATTTCCATCACTTCATGCGGCTTTGTTTTGTTAAGATGCAATACCGCCGGTCGTCCGCTTGTATGAAGGAGGGCAAACTGCCCGTGATGGAGCCGGAGTCTTTTCATGCCTTCTATTCTATAATCAAGGTTGTTCCTGATGGCAAGTATCGATGCCAGGGTTGAACCCGGTTGAAAGACCTTGAGCCGGAATGGCTGTAAGAAATTAAAAAAATACAGGCGGATACTATAGTGGGAGTTACTTATTTCCTGTTGAACAACCTGACCCAGTTTTGGATCAGTTGCGGTCAGTACATTACTGCCGGCAAGGACAGCGCCTTCGAAGCCGGGTGGAAGGGAAGTTGAAAAATTAAACTGGTGTCCGGAATCAGGATCAAGGTTTAGTTGCATAGCGTGTTTGTTTTATCAATTGCCCTTCAATAAATCGTATGTTTCAATTTAAATAAAATTTTCATTTGAACAATGGAAGCGTGCCGGGAAATGAAAAAAAATTGAATCCTGGCAACTGCCGCATTTGCGTGGTTAATCCTTTTTTGAATCCTGGCTCTAATCAGTAAGGGTTTGTCCTTAGTTTTGATTTACGGATCGGCACACCTGTAAATGTATTCAAACCCATTTGTACAAACAGACGAAATCTATGTGCAAGCGGACATTATTTATTAAACAGATTATATTTTTATAACGTTTTTTTAATAAAATGTCTTTTTGGCCATATTTTCTGTCCGATTGGAGAATTTCACCCGCTTAGTTTTGTTCTGTCAATTATTCTGCCTATCGCGACGCAACAAAAAATAATTGTATGGAAGAAGTACTGCAACTCCTGCACAGCGTGCAGCCCCTTTCTCCCGGACTGCGGGATCATATCAGCAGCATCCTGCAGCAAAAGACCCTCCCTAAGAAATCCTACCTCCTCAAAGCCGGTCATGTCTGCCGGAATATTTACTTTATCCGCAAAGGCATCCTGCGTTGCTATTATATGAAAGGCGATATCGAAGTCTGTTCCTGGTTTATGAAAGAAAGGGATCTGGTGATATCCATCGAAAGCTTTTATACCCAGTCACCCGGTTATGAATACCTGCAAGCCCTGGAAGAAACCGAGGTTTGGTATATCAGTTACAACGAACTGCAGCGCATCTACCGGGACTTCCCTGAATTCAACGGTACCGGTCGGATACTCACCCAGCAATACCACCAGCACTGGGCCTGGCAATTGTTTGCCATACGTATGCAGAGTGCTGAAGAAAGATACAAATGGCTGATGGAGCACCACCCGGAATTATTACTTCGGGTGGCTGCCAAATACATTGCCACCTACCTGGATATTGCGGAAGTGACATTGAGTAAGTTAAAGGGAAACATGAACCATTAATACTTATTTAAATGAGAAAAAATCCTGTTTTTGCAGGTGCCTGCATATTGCTGCTGGTCCTGCTGCATTCCTGCAAGAAAGAAACTTTTACCCAAACTGCTGAGGGAAACCGGCTAATTGAAGCAGCGAAGCAATTTTATCAGAACCAGCATACACAGGCATCTTTTCAAAATGAAAGGACGTTGGCAGACCCTTTTCTTACAGTGGCAAAAAAACCAAAGTGGGAGAGGGCCGTCGTGAAGGATCTTACCTTTGGCCAGGCGGTGGTGGTGCCGGTTGAATATGAAAATCACTTTTATTTTAAGACGAGTTTCGGCGCCGCCCACTTATTCCCAGCTGATCTGCATACTGTTTATTTGATTTATGCGGACAGTACTGGCAACCAGCAAGGACTTGAAATCAATTCTTTTCCGGATAGCAATGCCTACGTGCAGGGCCGCGGTTTCAGCGGCATCCGGTGTGTCAGGACATGGAAAGGATCATTTTTTGACGGTTACCTCTATGGAGGAAGCGATTTGCCAGGCAGGATCAGGGAGCCTGCTTTAAGTAATAGTGTGGAAAGAAGTTTTGATGTCTGTTTTTCTTCCTTTGGATATAATTATAGCCCCGCAGATCCTGAGAATGGCTACGGGTGGGAAATGCCTGTTGGTTGTGTTACGCTTGCCCAGGATGGTTCGGGTTCGGGAGCAGCGGACGGATGGCAGCCTTATGTTACGGATGATGATTATTCCAGTGCGGCCTGCAATGCCGACGATAGCCCCGATGATATCCCTTACATCGACTTATTTACCATGATCGTGCCTTCAGGCAACAACATCATTGGAAATATCGTGGATTACAATAAATGTTTTAATAATATAGCGGGCAACGGGCATCATTACAGCGTGACGATTTGTGTGGAACAACCCATTTCCGGTAGCAGGGAACCCTGGGGTTTTACCAGAAAAATCGTGGGTGAAAGTGCTGACCTGGTAAATGGTGGTCATACTTTTC
>Ga0193753_10000231_pt1 | contig 55008 bp, 58 predicted proteins | sample H1c2metaG_FD_144925 | JGI IMG/M metagenome (GOLD analysis project Ga0193753, IMG submission 144925) | Soil microbial communities from a riparian zone of the East river system, Colorado, United States - H1c2 | ecosystem: Environmental > Terrestrial > Soil > Riparian zone | place: USA: East...
AAGGTCCTACCGGACACATAGGTAACACTTTTTCCGAGCACATAGGTAACACTTTTTGGCTTTTGCGGGAGACGCAAAATGCCCTGGAAGGAGTGTTACAAGATGGACGAGCGGATGCGTTTTGTCGCGCGGTTAAGCGACGGGGAGAAGATGGCGGTGTTGTGCCGAGAGTTCGATATCTCGCGCAAGACCGGCTACAAGCTCTATAAGCGGTATCAGAACTGTGGGATTGAAGGACTGACCGATCGGAGCCGCCGGCCGTATCGGCACGCCAATCGACTGCCCTTTCAGATCGAGAACTTGATCCTGCAACTGAAGGAGAAGCACTCGAGTTGGGGAGCGCAGAAGATCCGGGACAAGATCAAGCTGCTGCATAGTGGGATGCACCTTCCGGCGATCAGCACCGTGCACGCGGTTCTGGATCGCAACGGCTTGGTCAACGGTGGGCGCAAGAGGCGCCGCTACCGAGCCGAAGGCACGAGCTTGAGCCATGCGACGCGACCCAACGATCTGTGGTGCGCCGATTACAAGGGTGAGTTCATGCTTGCCGATCAGCGCTATTGCTATCCGCTGACCATCACCGACTTTGCGAGCCGTTACTTGCTGTGCTGCGACGCTCTGGGCAGCACCAAGGAGATGTTCGCATTTACCGTGTTTGAAAGGGCTTTTAAAGACTTTGGGCTGCCTAAAGCGATCCGCACCGATAACGGCATCCCTTTCGCTAGCCCGAGTGCCTTCTTTGGCCTCTCCAAGCTCTCGGTCTGGTGGTTGCGCTTAGGCATCGGCATCGAGCGCATCAAGCCGGGCAACCCGCAACAAAACGGTCGCCATGAGCGTATGCATCTGACGCTCAAGAAGGAAGCCACCAAGCCGCCGGCAAAGAACTTCCTGCAGCAGCAGGCCAAGTTCGATCACTTTATCGATTACTACAACGCTGAGCGGCCGCACCAGGCCTTAAATGGTCGATACCCCGCTCAGCTGTACCAACCTTCGCGGCGGCCCTACACCGGCTTGAGCGATCTGGAATATCCCTTCCACGATCGCACTATCACCGTCACGCAATGCGGGCGCATCTGCATCGGGCGGCGTAAAATAAATCTAAGTCAGGTCTTCGCCGGGCAGAATGTCGGCATCAAGGAAGTCGCGGAGAAAATCTGGCTGGTCAGCTTTATGGACTACGACTTGGGGTTCTTTGATTACGAGGCAGGCCGCGTCGAGTGTGCCCCAAACCCGTTCGGCGCCAAACTGTTACCCATGTCTCCGGAATGAAATGGATACCATGTCCCCGGGTAGGACCGAAAATCAATGGTCGGGGTGACAGGATTTGAACCTGCGACTCCTACGTCCCGAACGTAGTGCTCTACCAGGCTGAGCTACACCCCGAAATCGGCTGCGAAATCAGTTCTTGCGCGCTACAGCAAACTTGGCCAGTTCGCTTAAACCTTCTTTAAATGCACTCTCGGGAAGGGGCGCCAGGGCCGCAAGCGCCTGATCTGCCTCGCATTGAGCGAGGCGCGCAGTGTACGCAAGCCCCCCAAGGCTTGCAACGGCACGTGTGATTTCTTCCAAATGATCCAAGCCGCCGTTCTCGATGGCATGCCGAATCACGCTTCTTTGGGCCTCACTGCCGTGCTGCATGGCGTAAATCAGGGGGAGCGTGGGTTTCCCCTCCGCGAGGTCATCTCCCAGATGTTTCCCGAGGCTGGCTTCGTCCGCCTGGTAATCCAGCGCGTCGTCGACCAGCTGGAAAGCCGTGCCGATGTGGCGCCCGTAGAGTGCCAGCGATTCTTCGATGGCATTCGGCGCGTCGCTTAAGACTGCAGCAATCTGTGCGCCGGCCTCGAACAGTCGGGCGGTCTTGCGGCGGATCACATCGATATAACGGGCTTCGGTGGTGTTCGGATCGCGGGCGTTCATGAGCTGCAGCACTTCGCCCTCAGCAATGGCATTGGTGGCATCCGCGAGTATTTGCATGATCCGCATCCGGTCGAGCGTCACCATCATCTGGAAAGCGCGGGAATACAGGAAATCCCCCACCAGCACACTCGTGGCATTGCCGAACACTTCATTGGCGGTATCACGGCCGCGGCGCAGGGACGACTCATCGACCACGTCGTCGTGGAGCAGGGTGGCGGTGTGGATGAACTCGATGATCGCGGCGGCATCGATGTGGCGATCGCCGACGTGCCCGCAGGCCCGGGCCGCGAGCAGTACCAAAAGGGGACGCAGGCGCTTGCCGCCAGCATAGATAATGTAAGTAGCAACCTGGTCGACCAGTGCTACTTTGCTGTGCAAACGCTGTTTGACGACCTTGTCGACGGCCTCGAAATCAGCGGTTACCAATCCACGAATCTGTTCTAGTGTCATGCATCGCTCAAAGAATGCGCCATGGTACCTAAGATCGGTCTGACTGGCGCAAAGCGCTGTGGCAGTGCGCCATAGGTTGGTGGCGTGCCGCCAAAGGGGCGAAACGGCCGAGAATCGGCTCCTTTGCGGCCCCGAAGGCTGAATCCATGCCGGTTTGACCCGCCGGGCCTCTCCCGATACAATTCGCGGCTCTTTTGCGGCCCCACCGGCCGTCCTCGGAGTTTCACTATGTATGCCGTGATTGCCACGGGCGGTAAACAATACCGCGTCCAAGAAGGTGCCGTGGTGCGTATCGAGAAGCTCGATGCAGACCAGGGCGCGAGCGTCGAATTCAATCAGGTTCTGTTGGTGGGCGCCGGTTCGTCGGTGACCATCGGTGCGCCCTACGTCGGCACCGCCAAGGTGGTTGCCACGGTGGAGGGCCACGGCAAGGGCGATAAAGTGCGAATCGTGAAGTTTCGCCGTCGCAAGCATTACAAGCGCGAAGGGACTCATCGGCAGCCCTATACCGATGTGAAGATCACTTCGATCGTCGCTTAGTTTCGGAGATTCCTTAAATGGCACACAAAAAAGCAGGCGGCAGTACTCGCAACGGCCGCGATTCTCATTCCAAGCGGTTGGGCGTCAAGAAGTTCGGCGGCGAGGATGTGCTCGCGGGCAACATCCTAATCCGTCAGCGCGGCACCCAGTATCGTCCCGGCGTCAATGTCGGAATCGGTACCGACCATACACTGTTCGCCAAAGCCCACGGCAAGGTGGAGTTTCGCGTCAAGGGCAGTGAACAACACACGTACGTCAACGTCATTCTCAAGTAACGAAATTCGGGCGGGCTTCACGCGCGCCAATAGAATCGAAGGGGGCAGGGCAACCGCGCCCCCTTAATTTTTTGTGAAATCACTATGAAATTCGTCGATGAAGCCAAACTCAAAGTGCAGGCCGGCAATGGCGGCCGCGGCTGCGTGAGTTTCCGGCGCGAGAAATTCGTGCCCTTCGGCGGCCCCGACGGCGGCGACGGGGGCCTCGGCGGCAGCGTTTACTTAAAAGCGGTCGAGGGCATGAATACGCTGGCCGACTTTCGCATTTCTCGCACCTACCGAGGTCAAAACGGCGAAAGCGGCAGCGGCAATGATTGCACCGGTCATGGCGGCGACGACACCTACGTGTCCATACCCATCGGTACGGTGATCACCGACAAAGATACCGGCGAGACGCTGGGGGATCTGACTGTGGAAGGCCAGACGCTGCTGGTCGCCAAGGGCGGCAAGGGCGGCTGGGGCAATACCCGCTTCAAGTCCAGCACCAATCGCACGCCGCGCAAATCCGGTCAGGGGCTGCCGGGCGAAAAACGCGAATTGCAGCTCGAGCTGAAGTTGATCGCTGATGTAGGCCTGCTCGGGCTGCCCAATGCCGGTAAATCCACGTTGATCCGTGCCGTTTCCGCCGCGCGGCCGAAAGTGGCGGATTATCCTTTCACCACCCTGCACCCGAATCTGGGCGTGGTCGCCGTGGGTCTTGGGCGCAGCTTCGTGATGGCGGACATTCCGGGCTTGATAGAAGGCGCCGCCGATGGCGCCGGCCTCGGGATTCGGTTTTTGAAGCACCTGCAGCGCACGCGCGTGCTCTTGCATCTCATTGATATCGCGCCGCCGGACCCTGATGCCGACCCGGTGAAAGACGCACGCACCATTGTGGCGGAGCTGAAAAAATTCGCGGCGGATTTAGGCAAGAAAGAGCGTTGGCTGCTCATCAATAAAATAGACCTGCTGGAGCCTAAGGAAGCACAGCGCCGCGCCAAGGAAATCGTGCGGCGATTGCGCTGGAAAGGCCCTGTGCTGCTCATTTCCGGCGCGACCGGGGAGGGCACCGATGAGCTCAAGCAGGCCGTGATGCGCTACCTCGAAGAGCATCCCCGCACGGCAGTAAAAGCTGAAGCAACCGTCGATTGAGCCCAACAAAAAAGCCGGCATTGCCGGCTTGATGTTGCGCGTACCTCAACAGAAAACTATTTCGCGAGCGCGCGAACCTGCTTGGTCAATCGGCTCTTATGGCGGGCAGCCTTGTTGCGATGGATGATGCCCTTGTTGACCATGCTGTCGATCACGGGCGTGGCTTCATCGAGAGCCGAAGCGGCCTCCGCATGCTTGCCCGCCTTGAGCGCCAGGGTTGCCTTACGGATGGCGCTGCGCAGCTGCGAGGTAAGTCCGTCGTTGCGGGCGCGATGCGCCGTCGACTGTCGGGCCGCTTTTTCAGCAGATTTCGTATTCGCCAAGCGAGACACTCCTTGAAAAGAGCCGCGTAGCTTGCCGATTGACCCTGCGCTTGTCAATTCGCGGTCTGGAGCGCCTGCCGCGCCTTGCTATAGTGGGGCCACTGAATCGACAGAAACCTGAGTATAATCACAGTCTTTCGCCATGGAACTAGTTCGCGGTCTGCATAACATCTCGCGCACGCCTCCGGGCTGCGTGCTCACCGTGGGAAATTACGATGGTGTGCATTTAGGGCACCAAAAGATGATCGGCGTGCTGAGACAGCGCGCCACGGAATTACGCTCGACGGCCACGGTCCTGGTTTTTGAGCCGAGCTCCAAGGAGTTCATCGATCCTGAAGGTGCGCCGCCGCGCCTGACCCGCTGGCGGGAGAAGTTCCTCGCGCTGGCGGCGCAGGGCGTGGATCGCCTGGTGACCTTGCGGTTTGACGAGACCATGCGCGCCATGACGCCGGAGAGCTTCGTCAAATTGATCATGGACGGCTTGGGGACCCGGCACATTGTGGTCGGCAATGATTTTCGCTACGGGTGCAATGCGGTCGGGACGATCGATAGCTTGCGCGCGGCGGGCGAGGCCCGGCGCTTCGGAGTCGAGCAGATCGCCCCGTTTGTTTTCGACGGCGTGCGCGTGAGCAGCACGGTGGTGCGCGAACGATTGGCCAATAGCGACTTTGCCGGGGCGGCGCGTTTGCTGGGCCGCCCTTACCGAATGCTCGGCCGGGTCGTGCATGGCCGCGAGTTGGGCCGGACGTTGGGTTTCCCGACCGCCAACCTGCGGCTCATGCGCCGTAGGCCGCCTGTGCGCGGCATCATGGCCGTGCGCGTGTTTGGCGTTGAACCGAGGGCGCTGGCGGCCGTGGCAAGCTTGGGAACGCGGCCGACGGTCGATGGAACCGACATGCTGCTGGAGGTTCATGTATTTGATTTCGCCGGTGACCTGTACGGGCGAGAGATCGAAGTGGAGTTCGTCGCGAAACTGCGCGATGAGGTCAAGTTTGATTCGCTGGATGCCTTGATGGTGCAAATGAAACTCGACGCCGCCCAGGCGCGCGATCTGTTATCGAAGGTGGGTTGTGACTGATTACAAAGCGACGATTAATTTGCCCGTGACGGCCTTTCCGATGAAGGCTGACCTGGCAAAACGCGAGCCGGCGATGCTGGAGGCGTGGGAGCGCGATGATGTTTACGGCAAGATCCGCAAAGTCGCGAAGGGCCGGCCGGCGTTCATTCTCACCGACGGTCCGCCCTATGCGAATGGCGCGCTGCATCTCGGTCATTCGCTCAACAAGATTCTCAAGGACATTATCGTCAAGTCGCGCACGCTGGATGGCTACGATGCGCCGTATGTGCCCGGCTGGGATTGTCATGGACTTCCCATCGAAATGCAGGTCGAAAAGACCCACGGCCGGGTTGGGCAAAAAATCCAACCCAAGGCATTTCGCGCGGCCTGCCGCGAGTACGCTCTCAAGCAGGTTGATCTGCAGCGCAAGGAGTTCAAGCGCTTAGGGGTGCTCGGCGACTGGGATCACCCCTATCTGACCATGACGCCGCGTTTCGAGGCGGAGCAGCTGCGCGCCTTCTCATTGATCATCAAGAACGGTCATCTCTACAAGGGCTTCAAGCCCGTGCACTGGTGCTTGAACTGTCGCTCGGCGCTGGCCGAGGCTGAGGTGGAATACGAGGATAAGACCTCGCCCAGCGTCTACGTGCGCTTTGAGGTGGTGGACCGTGCGGATCTGGCCAAGCGCTTGGGGATCTCGGCGGAACAACAAATCTCGTTGTCCGACGAATCCACCTCGTTGGCTATTTGGACCACGACACCCTGGACCCTGCCCGCCAACCGTGCTGTGGCGCTGCATCCGCAATTCATTTATTCGCTGGCGGAATTCGAGCTGGGAGAGCGGCGCGAGCGGCTTTTGCTCGCCGATGAACTCATCTCTTCCGTGATGACGGCATTGGGGGTGACGACGTGGGTGGTGATCGCGCAGGCCAAGGGAGAGGCGCTCGAACATCTGTCATTGCAGCACCCCTTCTATGAACGGCAGGTGCCGGTAATCTTGGGCGATCATGTAACGCTCGACGCCGGTACGGGCGCGGTGCACACCTCGCCCGGCCACGGCTTGGATGACTACATCGTGGGTCGGCGCTACAACCTGGAAATCGACAATCCGGTGGGCGGCGACGGACGTTTCCTGCCCGGAACGCCCATGTTCGAAGGCGAGCAGGTCTTCGATGCGAATGCGCACATCATAAAAGTGCTGATCGAGCAGGGCCGTCTCTTGAAGGACGAGCCGTATCATCACTCCTATCCGCACTGCTGGCGGCACAAGACGCCGGTGATCTTTCGCGCCACGCCCCAATGGTTCATCAGCATGGAGCAGGCAGGATTGCGCAAGGCGGCGCTCGAGGCGATCTCGCACGTCGACTGGATGCCCACTTGGGGTGAGCAACGCATCGCCAGCATGATTGCGGCCCGACCGGATTGGTGCGTGTCGCGCCAGCGCACCTGGGGTGTCCCGATCCCGCTGTTCGTCGACAAGGAGTCCGGAGAACTGCATCCCCGCACGCATGAGCTGATCGCGGAGGTCGCCAAGCTGGTCGAGCGTGACGGCATCGATGCCTGGTTTGACCTGGACGCCTCAACGCAATTGGGCGTCGATTTGAATCAATATGACAAAGCCACTGACGTCATGGACGTGTGGTTCGATTCCGGCGTGGTGCATCACAGCGTCTCCGTCATTCGGCCGGAGATCACCGCACCGAGCGACCTGTATCTGGAGGGCTCGGATCAGCATCGCGGCTGGTTCCACAGTTCACTGCTCACATCCGTGGCAATGCACGGCCGCGCGCCGTACCGCGGCGTGCTCACGCATGGTTTCACGGTGGACGAGAACGGCCGCAAGATGTCCAAGTCGCTGGGAAATATCCTTGCGCCGCAGAAGCTGACCAGCACCCTGGGTGCGGACGTGATTCGGCTGTGGGTTGCAGCGACCGACTATGCCAATGAAATGAGCGTCTCTGAGGAAATCTTCAAGCGCATTGGAGATTCGTATCGACGCATGCGCAATACCTTGCGGTTTCTGCTCGGCAACCTGCACGGATTCGATCCCAAAGCACAGGCAGTGGGGTTTGATGACCTGGTCGCCATCGATCAATGGGTGATCGCCAAGACCTTCGCGTTGCAAAATGACGTGGTGACGGCGTATAGGAACTATGAATTTCACAAGATCTATCAAGAAATTCACAACTTTTGCGTCGTCGAGCTCGGCGGCTTCTACCTCGACATCATCAAGGATCGGCTCTACACCACCGGCACGAATAGCGTGCCGCGGCGTTCGGCGCAAACCGCACTGAACCATGTGGCCCAGTCCATGGTGCGCTGGCTCGCGCCGATTTTGAGTTTCACGGCGGAGGAAGCTTGGAGTCACCTGCCGGGAATTCCCAACGAATCGGTCTTCCTAAACGTGTGGCATCAATTTCCGGCGGGCGCCGAGCGGGTCTCGACGATCAATTGGCCGGCGATGATTGCGCTCAAAGCCGATGTCGCGCGCGAGCTCGAGCGGTTGCGCACCTTGGGATCTTTGGGATCTTCGCTCGAAGCCGATGTCACGGTGTTCGTACCCGATGCACTCACCCCGCAATTCGAGACGATTCAGGATGAGCTGCGGTTCTTGTTGATCACCGGAGAGGCCAAGGTCGCGAATCTGAGCGCCCTGCCTGCGACGGCCGTTCGAGCGACTCAAGAAGAGATGTGGATCGAAGTTAAGCCCAGCCAAAGCCCCAAGTGCGTGCGCTGCTACCAGCTGCGCCCCGATGTCGGCAGCAATCCCAAGCACCCGGAAATCTGTGCGCGTTGTGTGGTCAATGTCGAAGGACCCGGCGAAGAGCGCCACTTCGCATGATCAGCGTAGAACAGCGCAACCGCGCGGCGAAATGGCTGCTGATGTCGCTTTGCATCGTTTTGGCGGACCAGGCAAGCAAGAGCTACATCGCCCAGCATTTCGGCGAATTCGAGCACATCAGCGTGCTGCCGATACTGGACATTACGCGCATGCACAATGTCGGCGCCGCGTTCAGCTTTTTGGCGACCGCTTCCGGCTGGCAGCGCCCGTTGTTCATCGGGCTGGCCGTGGTCGTGAGCATCGGTATTATCGTGTGGCTGTTGCGCCTGAAGAGCGGAGCGCACGGCCTGCTGGCCTGCGGGCTGGCGCTGGTGCTGGGCGGGGCGCTCGGCAATGTCATCGATCGAATCCGCTTGGGACATGTCATCGATTTCATCCACTTTCACTGGAATGGAGCGTATTTTCCTGCATTCAACGTGGCGGATTCGGCCATCACCGTCGGCGCCGCCTGTCTTCTGTTGGATGCCTTGTTCGAAGGAAGGGCAAAAACCTGATGCAAATACTATTAGCTAATCCGCGCGGCTTCTGTGCCGGCGTTGACCGTGCCATCGACATCGTCGAACGGGCGGTAACCTTGTTCGGCTCGCCCATCTACGTGCGTCATGAAGTGGTGCACAACAAGTATGTGGTGGACCGTTTGCGTACCATCGGCGCAGTGTTCGTCGAGGAGCTGCACGAAGTGCCGGACAATGCCACCGTGATATTCAGCGCGCATGGCGTGCCGCGCGTGGTGCAGCAGGAGGCGAAGCGGCGCTCGCTGAATGTGTTCGACGCGACTTGTCCCTTGGTCACCAAAGTACACATGGAGATCACGAGATACGCCCGCGAAGCACGCGAGGTGTTCTTGATCGGCCATGCCGGGCATCCGGAGGTCGAGGGTACCATCGGACAGTTCGATGCATCTCTCGGCGGCTCGATCTACCTGGTGCAGACGGTCGATGATGTCGCGGCTTTGAAGGTTCGCAATCCGGAGCATGTTGCCTTCGTTACGCAGACGACTCTGTCTGTGGACGACACGGCCTCCATTGTGACCGCCCTGCGTGCCCGCTTCCCTAAGCTCAAGGCGCCGGTGAAGGAGGACATTTGCTATGCCACGCAGAACCGCCAGGATGCCGTCAAGGATCTGATCGGGCGTTGCGAAGTACTGGTGGTTGTGGGATCAAAATCGAGCTCCAATTCCAACCGCTTGCGTGAAATGGCCGACAAAAACGTCAAACCCGGATACCTGGTCGACGGACCGCAAGATCTGCGTCGGGAATGGTTCGACGGCATCAAGACCGTGGGGGTGACCGCCGGGGCTTCCGCGCCCGAGGTGCTGGTGCAGGGCGTCATCGCGCAGCTGCGCCAATGGGGCGGGGAAGTGGCGGCCGAATTGGATGGCCGCAAGGAACACGTGATTTTTGCACTGCCCAAGGCCCTGCGAGATGTCACAAGGCTTAGCAGCAGTCTTACGTCGGGTGATGCCCCGGGTTAGAATGCCGCCCGTTCAAAAATGCCGCAATAGCTCAGTTGGTAGAGCAACGCATTCGTAATGCGTGGGTCAGGGGTTCGAATCCTCTTTGCGGCACCAAAATAACAGTAAAATCAAATACATACGTGGCGTATGATTTCCGCGCAGATCTCACTGTAGTCACTTTTGTACCACGATTTAATGCGTGGGTCGGATGGTTCGAATCCACCTGAGCAAAATAAAAATGAGTAAAGGCAAATACATACGTGACTCCAGTTGTTCTCGCGTGTGATTTCGCTGCGGCCAGATCTACGTACGAACAATGCGTGGGTTAGCGGATTGAATCCTCGTGGCCGGCGAGACAACTGTGAGTCGAAATTCATTACTCGCGAATTTGATTTTTGCGCCTGGATTGGGAGGAGAGCGATGGCTCTGCTTTCACCATCTGTAAGGGTCAAGCTCATTTACTCTCTTTTCCCGGTCCACTTATGACTCCGATATTCTGGGCACGGGTACCGGAATGCGGCCGACCGGAATATGTGCTCATGTAGCCAAGGCCGGTTGGTAGGTACCACTCGCGACAAACGTCCTCGTAGTTTCTCGACAGCAGCGCAAGCAAGTCCCAAAGTCTGAGTACGTCGTTTCGACGCAGCCACTCCCGGAGTTCACCGTCTTCGGCCAGGCGCTGCTGGATCTATGCAGAGAGCGGAACGAACTCTTTTTTAAAGTGGTCAATGCACAATTTGGCTTTTCAACGGACGGCGCGGGCATCGTGCAACTCGCGCTGCATCAGGGCGGCCAGGACCTGCCGGGCCGCCGGCTCGAATGAATCCCGAGCCATCCAAACGTAACCTCGCGACGCTCAAAGACCTCTGGCCCGACATCGCCAACCCCTACTTCAAAGCCCTCTCTAATCCCGCCCATCGCAAATAATCCGCGAAGTGCGCGGACCCGGCGATAATGGTCGCACTTTCTGACAATCAGCACCCTCGTGGTCATTGCCGAGCGTGCCGATATAATGGCTTTAAGGGAATACGTGAAAGGGAGTTTCAAGCATGTTAGTTCGTAGACTTACCGTCGAGAATGTCAGGAGTTTTCTGGACTCTGCGACACTTCATATGGATGGGCAGATTTCGATCCTGATCGGTCCGAACGGCGGTGGCAAGACCAACCTTTTGGATATTCTCGTTATCGCGCTGCGCCGTTATCTATTTGCGTCTCACTACCCGGCACATGCACCAACGCCTGAACAGCCCGAACGGTATGAAATGCGGCATAACGACGTGTTGAACAATATGAATTTCGAGCGCCACAGCCGAAGTGAGCCCACGCGCACCCAACTTGTTGAGATTGAGTTGGAGATCACCCAACTCGACATCACTAGCATGCATGCGATGAAGAACGACGCGAATCGGCTGACAGAATTCGGTGCCAAGAAGTACATAAATCTTGTGCTGCAGGAGGCGACTCAATGGAATTTGGATGAGTTCCGCGCAGGCTGCCGAGTTGTGTACCGTGTCATCAACGGCACATTGGATGCAATAACGGACGAGGTGGCCCGAGTTTTTCTTCGTTATCTGCAGCTCTTCGAGATAGACAGCAAGTTGAGAGAGGAGGCGGAACTATCAGCGCTTGCAACTCCGATGATGTATTTGTCCGTTACTCGTTCCAGCTCAGGTTTCCAGTCGAGTGTGCAGCTTGCAAACTATAACGACTTCGAACAGAAACGGCAGAGCGACGGCACGTCGTCAAGGTCAGGAAGCTCTGTAGTGGCATTGGCGGTCGGCCGGATGGCGCAGAAGTTTCGTCTCTTGCTCGAAAAGGACAAAGGGGTAGCTGCAAAGGAATTCGCGGCTGATAAAAGCCTTAGCCAGATGACTCAATTATTGCGAGAGCTGGGATATGAGTGGGCCTTGGATTGCTTGAGTCCCTTGAAAAATCAGTACGATGTTTTGTTGAAGAAACAGGGGTCAACTTTCCTGGTGGGCGCTGCCTCGTCAGGTGAGCGCGAGTTACTGACCTACCTGTTCGCCATTTTTGCGCTCAACGTGCGCGATGCGATCATAATCGTCGATGAGCCGGAGTTGCACTTGCATCCGAAGTGGCAACAGACCCTCCTTAAGTTGTTTGTGCGGCTCGCCAAATCCACTGGTAATCAGTTTCTGCTTGCGACGCACTCGCCGACCTTTGTTTCGCCGCAGTCAATTCAGTATGTGTCGCGGGTTTTTAGCAAGGGCCAGAGCAGTCAAATACTCCGGCTCAACGCGAGCGCGCTGCCCGAAGTCAAGCACCTCTTCAATATTGTAAACAGCCAAAACAACGAGAAAATATTTTTTGCGGATAGGGTGGTCCTCGTTGAAGGGTTGCTGGACGATAGGGTGGTCCTCGTTGAAGGGTTGCTGGACCGCATCTTCTTCGAAGCGGTACTTGACCATCATGGGCGATCGGACTCGTCAAGAACCATAACCGAAATCGTGAGCGTTGGTGGCAAGGGTTTCTTCGCTGCTTATGAGAAGATTTTGAAGGCCTGTCAGATTGGCTACGCAATCGTGGCAGATCTCGATTACCTGGAGGAAATAGGATCCGGCGATATCAAGGCGCTTTTCGGGCTCGATGCAAGGGAAGTGAAGAAGGACGTCCTAGAGAATGAGGGAAGTCTCGACGGAGCTGCTCTGGTTGCCCGAATTGATGAGGCAATGGCAAGTGGCAATTGGGCGGACGCGAGAATGACCTGGGAGTATATAAAGAGTCGGCGTCGCAGGCTGCGGCCGAACCTCAAGGCAACGGAACTGGCGGTATTGGACGCATTTATTGTCAATCGGGCGAAGGGTGGCATCTTCTTGTACACCGCATCGTAGCCGGCGATATCCGGTACCACGATGCGCAACAGATAATCGACATCGCCCAACCGCGACTGCAAAATCGGTGGGTACGTAAGTCAACGTGATAGATGTGCTCATCCCATTAAAGTTGGTGCCGACAGCGAACAGCGTCACGGGCGCATCGATCGTGGCCTCCATGGCAGCGCCTGGCGCTGATGAAGCATTCAGCACACTAAGGGAGGTTTCGGCTTTGCCGCTGCTGTCTATTGTCGAGATCGCTGAGCCGTGAAATACGGCATTGTTAACACTTTTGCCACGAAGGGATTAGGCCCTGGTTCGGCGCGTCCCTCCGCTTCGTCGACGTAACCTAAGTCGAAATCCAAGAAGCTGACAAGTCAAATTTTCTCATCGACTTCGCAGATTCCCACCAGTTGACGAGAGAAAACCTGCGGTCCTCCTTGGCGACTACTATTTACGAGGATACTGCATCTGACTCCGAAAACGCCGCCGCGGTGAGCTCGACGTCGGCGCGCGCAATTTTTAGCGCCTGTGCCGCGCGCCTCCACTGCCGCGTCTCGTGCAGCACTTCGGCGACAATGGCTGCACCGCGATCCTTAGATTCCACATACCATTCTGAAGTCTCGATGACGGTTGCGAGGCTCGGGCGGCTGTCGTGCTCGTCGATATTAAGGACGTGCTCCGCCCGGTCGCTGTTGGGATTGAGATCAAACGCCGGTGCCAGGCGCCAGCCGGAAGCCGTCAACAGAAATCCATGGTTTCTCAAATGATCATCGCGGTTGCCAATGGCGACGTTGAATGCGACCCGCCGGAAGAGCTGTTCGAGATCGGAAGCGATATGATCCTTGGCGCCATGCGCCTGCAGAAACTCCGCGAGATCAAGATAGCTTGTCCCTTCGCTCTGATCCTTACGCAGAAGTGCCATCGCGGAAGCATAGAAGCGCCTGCGAGCGGCCGCTCGATCGAAGCGCCGCACGCAGAAGGTATGGTAGTCGCCGTGGAAGCGACGCAACTCCGATTGCGCTACGTCGATTCCAGTCCTCGCCGCAAGTTGTTGCGCGAGAGCTTCCCAGGCCCCGACATCGCGTGTGTCGTCGGCGGCCGGAAACTTCGCGATCCACAAACTGCCGTTAGTTTCCGAGAAGCTCGCTTTTGGTCGCGCGCCGCCTAAAGAGGCGCCGGGGGCGACGAGAACCTTGAGCCACTGCCGCAGAGCCTGAAGATCATCAATCCGCTTCGCGGAAATTTCACGTGCCACGAGCTCTAGTTCCTTGAGACTCGCAACCGGCGGCACGGTGAGAGCCTCGTGCGCGAGGAAGGCCTCCTCTTCGGGACGGCGGAAACGGAGCGCGCCTTGGCGGCTCCCGTCCTCGACGCCTAGGAGAAAGTCCCAGGCATAAAGCGTCTTTGGTTTTCGGCTCTCATCTTTCGCTGCAAGGGCTTCTCGGCGCTTCATGAGAGTCTGGCCCCAGCGATCGGGTGCCGAATCGTCGAAGACGCGAAAATTACCCGCCTCGGCGTTTGGGAAGTAGGTCCCTTCACCCAATGACAGATCTGGGTCTAAGGCAAAGGCCTGTGAATTCTTGAGCCACTCGGGCTCGTAGACGAAGCGCAGCGTGCCGCGATCATGAGTGAGGGTGCCTACCCGCGTGCGCTCGAGAAAGTCCGCATCGAGCCACACTTCCACTTGGTCCGTCATGGTGCGCGCTCATTGAGATTCGATGGCTGCGCGCGCGCGCTGCTGCGACGGCGGCGCACCGGGAGCGCTTGGTCTTGAAGGAGCCGACCGGCCTTATCGTCGCGTGCTAGCGCGTCGAGGTCGCTCTCAAGTCCGAGCACCGCGAGAATTCGAAGTAGGGTGCCGAGTGCGATTGCGGGGCTTCCCGCCTCGGCGCGAAACAGCGTCATCCGTGAGATGCCCGCGCGCTGACAGGTCACTTCGATCGATAGTTTTCGGCGCAAGCGGGCGAGCCGCAAGCGCTCGCCGAGCGCTGCAAGGACACGCTTTTGACCGGGGTAGAGGGGCGACTGTTTTGCTGGCATGTATCACAATATAGGCTAATACATCAAGAAAGTCTATAACGTGATACTAATAAGCGCGTAATAGACCAGATTTTCCGAAATATTGTTCCAATAAGGTATCTTAAAATGGACTTTAAACCACTTTAGGTCCATTTTATGAGACCTTGTGAAATCGACGAAAAACAAAGCAATTCTGCCGCTACGCCTGCGGCGGGGCATTGCCAAGCTCGGCGCTGACATTTCCATAGCGCGACGTAAGCGCTCCTTGACCATTGGCATGATGGCCGAGCGAATTGGCGTTCATAAAAATACCTACCTGAAAGTCGAGAAAGGCGATCCGACTGTCTCCTTCGGAATCTACGCCATGACCCTTTTTGTCTTGGGTCTATCTGAGGCACTCACGGCTCTAGCCGATCCCGGCCGAGATGACACCGGCCTCTTACTCGACGCAGACCACTTGCCGAAACGCGTCCGTCCGCCTAAGGAACCTCAAGCATTATGAAGTGCACGATCGGCGTGTTTCTCGATGACGCCAGGCGTCGCATTGGCACGCTTCCCTTTGACAGCCAAGGCGCACGCCAAAGTGGCCGCGGCCCGATTCCCCGGATCGACCCGTTTTGGCTAGGCGTAGGCGTTTATGCCACATGTTGCATATAAATGCGAGATATGGCATAATGTGTTCGTGAAACCGGTAGTCTGGATGGGCGGAAGCAGGGAGGACGTAAGACGGTTTCCGGAAACCGCGCAGGATTCATTGGGGCTTTGAATTGTACCGGGTCCAGTATGGGTTCGATCCGAAGGATTGGAAGCCCATGACGGGTATCGGTGCCGGGGTGAAGGAAATTCGCCTGCGAGATGAAGCCGAAATTTTCCGAATGATCTATCTCGCTACGCGTCCTGAAGGAGTGTATGTGTTGCACTGTTTCCCAGAAGAAGTCCCAAAGGACAAGGCCTTCGGATTTGGATCTAGCAATGAAACGATTTAAAGCGATTGCAAGGTGAAGTTATGAGAGTCAAGAAGGATGTGGACAGTGAACATGGCCCTCGTCATGTGACGGCGGCGGGGCGCAGTGTCTTTTACGATCTTTTCCCTGCCGAAAAGGCGGCCGAGATGGAGATGCGCGCGAACCTGTTGATGGGCTTGGAGCATTGGCTGGAGAAGAGCCGCATGACGCAAGCTGAGGCCGCCAAGGTACTTGGAGTGACTCAAGCACGCGTGTCGGATCTGAAGCGAGGCAAGATCGACCGATTCAGCATGGACTTGCTGGTACGGTTGGCAGCGCGCGCCGGACTCAAGCCAAAGCTGAGACTCGCCGCGTAAGATGGGGCAATCGTCTCGCTTCCTGTAGTGGCGCTTGGCGACATGGCGCGCGTTTGCTGTAGTCACTTTTGTACCACCACAAACAGATATTGGTCGCCTTGCAAAGGGATTAACCGCGTTTGGCATTCGCAAGACATTGATTGATAAGACTCACGTCGCAGATCTCTGAATTCGTAATGCGTGGGTCAGGGGTTCGAATCCTCTTTGCGGCACCAGAAAAATACTAATGTAATCAATTGTGTAAGATTATTTTCTAGATTCTAATTCAATCCGTTTTTTCCTTTGATTCCCTTCGAGAAACAATCGGACCGTTGCCATCTTTGCCTTTCGCGTGCCGCGTCGTAGCGAATCCCTGTGCTAGATTTAGTGGTCAGATCTAGGCACGCGATGTGCCCCACGTCTTGCTGCCGCGGGCCTTGAATTCATATGGACGCGAATGTTCCGTATTGTCCGCTGAAGTACAGTAACGGATCGCCCTTTTCGGTGGCCGCTGCCTCGACCAGGCCCACTACGATCGCGTGGTCTCCGCTCAGGATAATTTGCGACGTCAGACACTCGATTTTCGCCAATGCGTGTGGAATCAGCGGCACGTGCAGGATTTGCCCGTGATCGAACGTCGTGCGCTCGCTCTTCTCGCGGCCTTTTCTCGCAAACAAGGCAGCAATATCGGATTGATGGCTCGCGAGAACGCTAATGCCGAACGCCTTGCCGGAAACAATTGAGGCATAGCTATCCGCATTGTGCTGGAGGGCAAACATGACCATGGGTGGATCGAACGACAGCGTCACGAAAGAAGACGCGGTCAAACCGACGACGGCATCAGTCTGCGCATCGAATGCAGCCGCTATGCAGACCGCTCCCGCAGTCGAGCGGCCAATCTGCTTATACATATCCCCCAGTATCGGCATCCGACGATCTCCTCCAGGTTATCGAGAGGATTGCGAGACGAGTCGACCGGTGGCCCAATGCGAGAGCTCGATCATATGACGGCCGATTCTCTCCATCATCCGCTGATCGTGCTGGCCGCTGAACATGATTCCAGAGAGTCCATATCTGATTTCGCCGAGCTTATCGACAATCACGACGGCGACGGTACTCACGCCCCGCGCGAAATAACCCGTATCGATTCCGTAGCCAAGTCGTCTCGCTTGCTCGACCTGGGCGACGTAGTCGCGGAACGAGAGAGGTGTCTGCCACCGCAATTTCTCGAAACTCTCCTTGAGTGCTTGATGAGACGGATTCATCCGCGCCGCGATGGCGCGGCCGACCGCGCCGACATACATGGGAAGCCTTTGGCCTATTGCCATATGAATGCGCATCTGGCCGTCTCCTTCTGCGAAGCCGATCAATGCCATCCGCGACCGGGGGAGAATGCGCCAGAGTCCGATCGCCATCGAACGTGTTTGCGCACTTTCCTCGAGCCGAGAGCGGATGATCGCGTATGCCTGCGAAGGGTCGAGCGCGCGTTGCGCTACGGCGATCGCGCCGCTGCCGAGCGAGTACCTCTTACTGTGATCGTCGATCGAAGCGAAATCCTGGGCGACCAGAGCCTTCATCATCTTGAAGCAGGAACTCGGCGCCATCGACACCGCGCGGGCGATGGAATTGACTCCCATGGGTTCATCCGCGTCCGCGAGCAGGCGGAGTATCGCTGCCATCGAGGCAACCGGGCCGCGCTTGGACGCGGTGCTCATCCCGCTTGTGTCGACAGCCGTGGAAGCGCTACTCAAGGTTGCCTCCCACGTTATAGCGATCGCGCAATGATCAGTTTCATGATTTCATTCGAGCCGCCATAGATGCGATAGGCTCGAGCGTCCTTGTACATCTCCGCGATCGGGTATTCCAGCATATAGCCGTATCCGCCAAATAACTGCAAACAGGTATCAATGACCCTGGCCTGAGTCTCCGTAATCCAATACTTGGCCATGGACGCAGTCGCCGCATCCAGCGTGCCCGCCAGCAGTTGCTGTGTGCAATGATACAAGAACACTTTGGCGATGGTCGCTTCAGTCTTGCATTCGGCCAGCTTAAACTGCGTGTTCTGAAATTCAATGACCGGAGCACCGAACGCATGCCGCTCGCGTACATACGCTAGCGGCATGCGTTCGGTGCGACTTCGAGCGCAGCTTCGATCATTCCCATGGCTTGCCACGCGATCACCATCCGCTCCTGCGGCAGCTTATTCATCAGCATGGAGAAGCCGCGTCCTTCGACGCCGCCCAATAAATTCTCCGCAGGAATGCGCATGTCGGAAAAGAACAATTCTGTGGTGTCACGTCCTTCCTGGCCCAGCTTTTTCAGGAGCCTCCCGCGTGAAAAGCCTTCGACCTTGTCCGTCTCGACGACGAAAAGCGAAATGCTTTTTGCCCCGGCCGCGGCGTCCGTCTTTGCGGCAACTATGATCAGAGAGGCATGCAGTCCATTTGAAATGAAAGTCTTTTGACCGTCGATGACGTAATGGCTGCCGTCCCGCCGTGCGCATGTCTTCATCGCCTGCACGTCCGAGCCCGATCCTGGCTCCGTCATGGCGATGGCGAGGATAGTCTCTCCCGTGACGACTGCTGGCAGCCACCGGCGCCTTTGTTCCTCGTTGGCATACTGCACGATATAGGGAGCTACCACCGCGTTATGCAGCGGCAATGCAAAATTGAGGGCATGTTTGACGCCAAGTCGCTCGATCAGCAGCGCTTCATATCTAAAGTCCGCTCCCGCGCCCCCATAGGCCTCTGGAATCGAGACGCCGAGTATCCCGGCTCGACCCGCCTTGAGCCACACGTCCTTGCCAACGGCCCCTTCGTGCCGCCAGTGCGCGGTCTCATGTGGACTTGCGTGCTCATCCAGGAATCGGTCTACGGCACCTTCGAAGATTCGCAATTCATCGGAATCCATGAACGGCGGCCGTGCGACATCGAGTACGCTCACGGATGATTCCCATGTGCATCTCGGTATTTACGCGGGGGACGTCCGTAAGTGGCCTTGAAGCGGCGGCTGAAATGTGCGGCGCTTTTGAACCCGGACATGAACGCGACCTCGCGAATCGAGTAGTTGCGCGTCGCCGACGAGATTAAAAGGTCACGCGCCTTGGGAAGGCGGCTTCGCCACAGAAGTTCAGAATAGGACTTGCCGTTGGCTTTGAGTATGTGGCGCAGATAGCGGGTGGAGATCCCGCAACTAGCAGCTACCTTGGCATACGACAGATTCGGGTCGGCGAGATTCATTGCGATGAACTCCTCGATGTCGGCCAACCGACGGTCCACGAGTCCTGGACGCCGGCAAGTGTCTGGTCGAATCCCGATGTTCTCGCCAATTGCGGCGAGCAGCACCTCAGTCAACGATGTGGCCCAAGTGTCTGGTCGAATCCCGATGTTCTCGCCAATTGCGGCGAGCAGCACCTCAGTCAACGATGTGGCCGTCTTAAGATTGAGAACTTCGCCCTTTTCCACGAGCAGAGAAAGCAGGCTCTGGGTGAGGTTACCGGCGGTCGAGTTGAGCGCAAATGACTCATTTAGACGCTCGGCTCCCGGCAAATGCGTTGCGAACAGATCCGGAGGAACGATGATCTGCAGTGACTCATGAACACCGTATTTATCGACCAGCATCTTCATCTGAAACGGCGCGTTGGAATCGAGGATTCCGGCATCCCCCGCATCGACGACACAACCTCCGCCGGAACGGAGAATGTGCAACGAACCACGCCGGATGACCCAGATGACTTTCACGCCCACCTTGTTGGCGCGTATGTCGTGCCAAGAACGCCGGTAGGTCAGCGGCATGTCAGCGTTGAAATGTGTCAGCGAGAGGGGAGATCCCAGCGCTTTGCTGACGCTGGCCTCAGGGGAGACTGCCGGGTCGAACTCAAGGCGGCCTGAGAAGAGTTCACGCACAATTGTGGCGTCGACCGACCGCCACGCATCGATCGGACCACTGCGCGAGCAGTAAGCAAGAACTTGCATCGATTCCCCCACCGAAAGCAGGGCTCGCATAAAGCGGGGCCCTGCAGCCGCACACTTCTATGGCACGCAGACTATCAATAACAGGTAGCAAAGGGAATAGTCATTCCCCCGGGGGAATAATGCGCGTTTGCGTTGGAGACGGCCGATACCGGGAGTTGACCGCAACGGCACAGCCGCTTGACTGTCGCCTCCCGGATGCGCCAGCGGAGGCACTTTGGGATATCGTCGGATGCGCGTTTCGGAGATGAATTCAAATGCATAACAATCCCGTCCTAGTCGATATCGTGCGCTCGCCCATGGCACGCGGGAGACAGGGCGGGGCACTTGCGGAAATGCATCCGGCGGATCTTTTGTCCCAGACCATCGTCAGTCTTCTCGAGCGCAACCATTTCGACGCGGGGACGGTGGATGACGTCATCATCGGTTGTGTAAGCCAGGCGGGCGAGCAGGCCGTACCTCTGGGTCGTACCGCATGGCTGGCGGCGGGGCTTCCGCAGCATGTGCCGTCGACCACGGTGGAGCGCCGCTGCGGGTCGAGCCAACAGGCCATTCATTTCGCTGCGCAGGGCATCGTCGCGGGCGCCTATGACATTGCAATCGCGGGCGGCGTTGAATCCATGAGCCGCGTACCCATGGGCACTGCACGCATGGGCGCGGAACCGCATGGTGCAGCCTTCAACGCCCGTTTTCCGAGTGGTTTGGTCGGGCAGGGCATTTCCGCAGAGCTCATCGCGGCGCGCTGGCAGATTAGCCGGGAGGAGATGGACGAATACTCGGCTCGTTCGCACCAGCTCGCCGAGCTAACCCGCCAGTCCGGAGGCTTTGACAGGGAGATCGTACCGATTCACACGCCCACCCGCTTGATTACCCAGGATGAGACCATCCGCGCGGCGACTACCAACGTCAGTTTGGCCGCGTTGAAAACGGCCTTCGAGGACGAACGAATGGCCGACCGTTTCCCTGAGATTTCCCTGAGATCAAGTGGAGCATTACGGCCGGGAATTCCTCTCAGATTACGGATGGCGCGGCGGTCGCACTGATCATGAGCGAGGCTGTTGCCAACCGTCTTGGCCTTAAGCCGCGCGCTCGATTCGTGGCGTTCGACGTGATTGCCGATGATCCGCTCTTGATGTTGACCGCACCCATCCCAGCCACTCAACGCATCCTGAGGAAGGCAGGCAAGACGATAGACGATATCGATCAGTTCGAAGTGAACGAGGCATTTGCGCCGGTGCCTCTTGCTTGGCTGCGCGAATTGAGAATCGATCCGCAGCGCCTCAACCCGCGCGGCGGCGCGATTGCGCTCGGCCATCCGCTCGGCGCATCCGGTGCACGCCTGATGTGTTCGCTGGTGAACGGACTCGAGCAAACCGGCGGTCGTTTTGGGTTGCAGACGATGTGCGAGGCGGGCGGACAGGCGAACGCGACCCTCATTGAGCGCATGTAAGGAGAGACTACGATGCAGATTGCGAATTGTGCGGTGGTCGTTACCGGTGGAGCGTCGGGGCTGGGACGGGCGACCGCGGAACGGTTGACCAGACAGGGCGCACATGTCGTGATCGCCGACCTGCCCGTGTCGGACGGCGAACTGGTGGCCCGGGAGATGGGTGGGCAAACACGCTTTGTTGCGGCGGATGTCACGAGCGAAGCCGATATGGCGGGGGTGTTCGATGCGGCGGAATCGCTCGGCACGCTGCGGGCCGTGGTTCACTGCGCCGGGCGAGGTGGTCCGCTGCGGGTGGTCGACAAACAGGGCTTTCCAGGATCGCTCGAGCATTATGAGGCGATCGTTCGCGTGAACCTCATCGGCAGCTTTAATGTCCTTCGACTGGGTGCCGCGCGGATGGCAAAAACCGAAATGGTGGACGGCGAGCGTGGTGTCGTCGTTTTGACCGCCTCGGTCGCCGCCTTCGAAGGTCAGATCGGCCAGATACCGTACGCTTCCTCGAAAGCCGGGATCGTGGGGATGACCATTGTCGCGGCGCGCGATCTCGCCGGCCGCCAGATCCGCGTCTGCACCATCGCTCCGGGGACATTTGATACGCCCATCCTCGCCAGGGTGTCGCGCGAAATTCGTGAATCGTTGGAAAGGACAACGCCGCACCCGGCGCGGCTGGGCCGCCCGCCGGAGTTCGCGATGCTCGCGGCCCACATCATCGAAAACCCCATGCTCAATGGCGAAACGATCCGCTTGGATGGCGCCATCCGCATGCCGCCGCGCTAGAGCGCGGACGCGCGCAATCAAGAGCGGTCGAATCGCGGTGGACGCTTGGCCAGGAATGCGTCGACTGCTTCGGAATGGTCGTCGGTCGTGTGGCAGATGGCTTGAGCGGCGGCAGACAGCTCGAGTATGGCCGAGAGCGAACTCGTCTGTGCCTCGCGCATAAGCCTTTTCGTCATTCGTACCGCCGCGACCGGGTTGCCGGCGATGCGCGCCGCCAGCGCGTTGGCCGCCCCCAGCAGTTCCGAGTCCGGTACCACCTGAGTTACCAGGCCGCAGGCGAGGGCTTCGCGCGAGGTTATGGTATCCCCGGTGAAGGCAAGTTCGCAGGCCTTGGAGAAGCCGATCAGTCTCGTCAGCAGCCACGCGCCGCCGTCACCGGGGACAATCCCGAGTTTCACGAAGCTCTCTGCAAATTTGGCGCTTTCGGCGGCGATGCGGATGTCGCACATACAGGCGAGGTCGCACCCGGCGCCGATCGCGGGCCCGTTCACCGCCGCAATCACCGGTACTTCGATCCGGTCGAAAAGTCGCGGGAGTCGTTGGATGCCCTGGCGGTAGTTTCGCCTCGTGTTGACCGCCGACGAATCCACCAGACCGCCGCCCGCGCGCATGGCTTTGATGTTGCCGCCCGTTGAGAATGCGGAGCCGGCGCCCGTGAGTATCACACAACGAACCGAGGTGGCGGCATCGGCAGCCTCGATCTCCGCGCATAGTGCATCGACCACAGCAAGATCGGAGATCGGATTGCGCTGTTCAGGCTGATTGAGCGTGAGCGTGACGACTCCATTGTTGTCGGAGCGAAGCACCAGTGCAGTCGGGGTCATGGTTCGGTCCTCTTTAGTGGGCAGTTTCCGGCCCGGCCGCAAGGAGTGATCGCACGAATTCGACGGCGGTCGGCTCCTTTGATTGCAGACGACGTTGACCGATGTGTTTCTGCCAATACGCTTCGGAGCCGAAACTGATCTGCCATCGGGCCAGGCGGCGAGTATATAGCTGCAGATCATGCGCTTCGCTGATCCCCATGGCGCCATGTACGGCATGGGCGATGCTCGCGCAGACCCTTGCCGACTCATTAGCAACCGATTTGGCAATTGCCACCCGCCCACCATCGAGGATGAGCTCGGATCCGACTAAGCCAATGCGCGCCGCAACCTGGGCGGACACACTCCTCTCCGCGAATACGCTCAATTGTTGCTGGATTACTTGAAACTTGCTCAATGTGCGGCCAAATTGCTGCCGCTCGTTCACCTGAGTCAGCGACATGGCGAGCAGCCGCTGTATCGCACCGGCCATGTTGGCCGCCGTGATCGCCGCGGACCAGTGCAATAGATCGACGTGAGCGAGCGTAAATTGCAGCAGCGGCGTCGCGTCCAGCATGGGACTTGCGCTCCACATTCGGAATGGATCGGCGTCGCGTTCTTCGAGTTTGATCGGCAATAGACGGAATTCAGCGTCGCGCTGCACCAGCGCCAGTGATGTCGAGTCGCCTGACGGACCGAGGGTCGAGCGAAGCTTCCCGCCGGGTGCCGACGGCCATAGGATAATGGTCCTGCCGCGAGGCGGCTGTGCATCGGATGCGGCGATCAATGCGCGCGCCACCATCGTCTCTGCGAAGGGAATCGGCAGCAAGTATTCCCCTGCGGCGAAAAACAGTTGTACTACGTCGGCGATGGAGAGTCCGGAGCCTCCCTTGGACTCGGGAACCAGAGCATCCAGAAATCCGGATTCATCGACTTCGTGAACAATATGGGCAGCAGCGCCGTCTGCCTCGGCGCGGCGGACCGCCTCGGGCGGAGATATCTGCCCGAGGAGGCGGACAAAGCTATCGAGAAGCAGGTTGTCCATGGCCGTCAGCGGAGGCCCAACCCGCGCGCAATCATTCCACGCAGGATCTCCCGCGTTCCGCCACGCAGTGAGAAGGCGGGGCTTATCTGCATGAGATAGGCGAGCGTCCGCGTGAGCTCATCGTCAGGCTGGGCATCGGGATCTGCGGCCACGGCGTCGGCGATCTCCTGCGGGATGGATTGCTCGAATTCGGTGCCCAGATCCTTGAGCAGCGCCGCCTCGAGCAGAGGACTGTCTCCATTGGCAAGCCGCTGTGTGATGGCCAGGCACATCTCGCGTAGCACCGCCAGGCGAGCAATGAGCCTGCCCAGACGTACTTCGTGCGGTTCCGAGGAAGCGCGGCAGACGCGATGGGTCCACAGATCGAGCAGGATGAGGCTGGAATAAATGCGCTCAGGGCCGCTGCGCTCGAACGCGAGTTCCGCATTGGTCTGCGCCCATCCCTGACCCGCTTCGCCCACCAGTGCGTCGGCGCTGAGCTGCACGTCCTGGAAAAAAACTTCGCTGAAATGCTCATCGCCGCACAGATCCATGATCGGTTTGATGGAAATTCCGGGCAGAGAGAGGTCAATGACGAACTGGGACAATCCCTGCTGCCGATCGTCAGCCGTTCCAGACGTTCGGACGAGGGCCAACATATAGTGCGATTTGTGCGCGTAGGTCGTCCAGACTTTCGAGCCATTCAACAACCATCCCGTGTCGGTTCTGGTCGCCTTGGTTCTCACGCTCGCTAAATCCGATCCGGCATTCGGTTCGCTCATGCCGATGCAAAAAAAAATCTCTGCCCGACAAATTCGAGGCAGATAGAATTGCCGCTGTTCCTCCGTCCCGTAGCGCAGAATGAGGGGCGCACTTTGACGGTCGCCGATCCAGTGCGCGGCAACGGGCGCCCCGGCGACCAGCAATTCTTCGACTAACACAAAGCGCGAGAACGCGTCGAGCCCTGCGCCGCCATAGCGTTTCGGGAGCGTAAGTCCCAGCCAGCCGCGTTCCGCCAGGCTTCGGCTGAACTTTGCATCGAAGGCGGACCATGTCCTTGCGCGTACATGCGGCGGTTGGCCAGGCAATGCTGCCCCCAAAAAGGACTTCACCTGGGCGCGGAAGTCCTCCGCAATGGCCGGAATAATCGCGCGCGAGAATGCCTCGGTGAGGGCGATCATCGACCCGCCTCGGCGCGTACCCCCAGAATCTCGTCCAGGACATCGTCGCTGATGTCCCAGTTCTTGAGCGCCTGGCGAGTATCGCGCACGATGGGAGCGGGGGGCCACTGAATGCGGGTCGGGGTCTCAGAGAAGCGCGGAGCGGGGGCCGGCTGGACGACGCCCGCGACCTCGACGAAGGTGCCGCGCGCGCGATTGTGAGGATGTGCCGAGGCCTCCTCCAGCGACAGCACCGGCGCGAAGCAGGCGTCCGTATGTTCCAATATTTCGCACCATTCCTGCCGCGTGCGCGTCGCGAAGACCTCTTGCAATGTTTGCCGCATATCGCGCCACGAAGTGCGGTTCATCTGCGGCTGCGGCAATCGGTCTGCCGAGTCCGTTTTTTCCAATAGGAGGTTATAGAATTTCGGCTCGAGTGCGCCGATCGATATCCATGTGGCATCGGCGCAGCGGTAGGTATCGTAAAATGGAGCGCCCCCGTCGAGTAGATTGGCGCGGCGGCGATCCACCCAGCTTCCGGCAGCGTGCAGCCCGTAGAAATAGGACATTAGATAGGCGGCGCCATCCGTCATCGCGGCATCGATGACCTGGCCTTTGCCGCCTGCGTGCGCGTGAATGATTCCCGCAAGAATACCGGCCACGAGCATCATGGCGCCTCCGCCGTAGTCGGCGGCGAGATTCAGCGGAGGAATCGGCCTGTCCTCCGTGCCAATGGCATGCAAGGCGCCGCTCAGCGACAGATAGTTGATGTCATGACCGGCGTAGGGGGCATAGGGGCCGGATTGACCCCAGCCGGTCATGCGGCCGTAGACGATGCGCGGATTGCGAGCGAGCACAATCTCCGGACCTAAGCCCAGTCTTTCCATGACCCCGGGCCGATTGCCTTCGAAAACGACTTCCGCGCGCTCGCATAGTTTCAGGCACACATCAACGGCCTGCGGCTCCTTGAGGTCGAGTTCAACGGTCAACCGGCCGCGGGCGTCGAAACGCTCCGGTGCAGGGTCGGGCGCTCCCTTGCGTTCGACACGCAGCACGGTGGCACCCATGTCGGACAGCATCATGCCGACAAACGGGCCGGGTCCGATGCTCGCAAATTCGAGAACTCTGATTCCTGTCAGCGGACCGTCAGTCATATCGCTACCGTAGCACGCGCCAACGGACTTGAATTTGTCTCCCACGGCAACGCTGATTGCCTGCCGCCGAATTGAGGCGCTAAAGACATGGGAATGCCGCTTCGCGACGTTGTCGCGGACTCTTACCGGGAGCACGCTTACGGTATCCAGCGGAAGGTGGGGACATGAGAGCGGAGATGAATCTAGATGGCTTTTGAAATGGTCCGTCTCGACGTGGCGGCCGGGGTTGCCACCCTCATTCTCGATCGGCCGGACCGGTTGAATTCGGCGCCACCGCAAATGTTCGACGAGATCGCACAGGCACTCGATCATTTGAACGGTGCGCGCGCGCTCGTGATCACAGGCGCCGGACGTGCGTTTTGCTCCGGCGCCGACCTGGGCGATCGCAAGGACGCGGATTCGTCGTCGCCGGGAGACTTTGCATATGGCGCGCTTGCACGGCACTACGCACCCACGCTTCTGAAACTCTCCAGGCTGGGTGTGCCCATCATTTGCGCCGTCAATGGGCCGGCGGCGGGCATCGGATGTTCGATTGCTTTGGTCGGTGATTTGGTGATTGCCGGAAAATCCGCATATTTTCTAGAAGCGTTCGTGAATATCGGGCTCATCGCCGACGGCGGTGCATCGTGGATGCTGCCGCGGCTCGTTGGAAAGGCGCGCGCTGCCGAAATGATGCTGCTGGGTGAAAGGATTACGGCGGAAAGGGCGGCCCAATGGGGCCTTATATACAAATGCGTGGAAGATGCAGAGCTTTTGAACGAAGCGCGTGCACTAGGCGAACGGCTCGCCAATGGCCCGACGGCGGCGTTACGCCTCATCCGTCAAACTCTGGCCGCATCGCTCGAAACGAATTTTGCCGCCGCGCTTGCGCTCGAGGCCGAAGGGCAGCGGGAGGCGGCTAATACGGCCGATGCGGCAGAGGGCAAGCAAGCGTTCCGCGAGAAGCGCAAGCCCGCATTCAAGGGGAGGTGACATGGGCGTAAAATTCGATCTGAATGACGGGGTCGCGCTGCTCACCATCGACCGACCGCAGGCACGCAATGCCATCGACGGTGCCACGGCGCTGGCCATGTCGGAATTGATTCAGCGAGTGAACTCTGACCGAGATATCCGGGTCGCCGTCCTGACAGGATCCGGCGGCCACTTTTGTGCCGGCATGGATTTGAAGGCCTTCCTGCGCGGAGAAGTGACGCGCCTGCCGGAAGTGGGGTTTGCCGGCGTCACTCAGGCGAGGATCTGCAAGCCGCTGATCGCTGCCATCGAAGGATACGCATTGGCCGGCGGATTCGAGATCGCGCTCGCCTGCGACTTGATAGTTGCCGCGGAAGACGCCAAGTTCGGACTGACCGAGGTCAAGCGTGGCCTAGTTGCCAATGCCGGAGGGCTGGTTCGTTTACCGAGGCAGCTTCCCAGGAAAATTGCGTCGGAGCTGGTTTTGACCGGCGAAATCTATCCGGCGTCGCTGCTGTCCCAACATGGACTTATCAATCGCCTGGTGCCGAGCGGGGAAGCGCTCAATGCAGCCCTGGGGTTGGCCCGACACATCGCGGCAAACGGTCCGCTCGCGGTGGCAGTCAGTAAGCAAGTATTGAGCGAAAGCCAGGACTGGCCCTCTACGGAGATGTTCGATCGACAAAATTTGCTGACGGCGCCCGTATTCAAATCGGCCGACGCGCGAGAGGGCGCCAGGGCTTTTGCCGAGAAGCGCACACCGATTTGGCGCGGCGAGTAGACAAAGGGCATGACGATCTCGGTGACCTCGGTTTCGCTCGAGCTCGCGCCTGGCGGGGCAGCTAATTAAAGTTCCGTGCGCCTTGACGGCAATACACGATGTCGTGTATTGTTGAGGCACTTCGCTGCGATGGTCACGCGTCGCTTGCCATCTCATTGAGGAAATTCAGATGTCCGATTGCGAAGCAGCATCGCTTCGGCCATTGGCGCCGTTCGTAAAGATCGCCGCCGACGGCAAACCCTATCTTGAAGGGTGGAAATGCACGGCCTGCGGCGAAGTCCTGGCAGTCGGCGGCCGTCGCGCGTGCCCGAAATGCGCGGCACCAGGTACGTTGATATCGATTCGACTCGCGGAGTACGGCAGACTCTACACTTACACGGTCGTTCATCGCAGCATGCCCGGAGTAGCAACGCCTTTTGTGGCCGCCCTTGTTGATCTGGACGGGGGAGGCGCTATCAAGGGCACCCTGATCGGATTGGACTCCGCTGCAATCCGATTCGACATGCCATTGCAGGTGCAGTTCGAGACGTTGATCGCCACGGGGGAGAATACTGCACGGCACGTCAGACACTTTTTCACCGCATCAGCGGACGGACGCGAGGCGAAAGGATAGCAGCGATGAGCGACGTGTATGTGATTGGGACGGACATGATTCGATTCGGCCGCTTTCCGGATCGTAGTGTGGAGGACATGGGTGCCGAGGCCGCATTGCTGGCGTTAAAGGACGCGGAACTGGGAATTCGTGACATGCAGGCGCTCTACTGCGGCAACATGGGCGAAGCCAATCGCAGCGTTGGCCAGCGAATCATGCAGCATCTCGGCCAGACCGGGATTCCGGTGGTCAACACCGCCAACGCTTGCGCGTCCGGCGCCACCGCGTTCCGCGAGGGGTGGATCGCCATCAAATCGGGGCTATATGACTTGGTGTTGTGCGTCGGCGTCGAGCAGATGGGGCGTGGTCTATTGGGCGCCGGCGCCTCCTATGCCGGAGTACCGACCGAGGGGCTCGTAGGCTCCGGAACGATGCCGTCCATGTTCGCGTCGCTAGGAATGGAACATACGCGTAAATATGGCACCACCCTGGAGCAGTTCGCGAAAGTATCGGTGAAGAACCATCATCACTCGACCATGAACGACAAGGCCATGTACCGGTTCGAGACGCCGATCGAGCAAGTCATGGACGCGGAGATGATTTCATATCCGTTGACCAAGCTGATGTGTTCGGTCAACGTCGATGGCGCTGCGGCGGCCATCGTCTGTTCCGAGCGCAAGATGAAGCAGTTGGGCCTCATGGCGCGCGCCGTCCGCGTCCGGGCCTCGATTCTGCAAAGCGATCCCTACACGCCGCATAACCTGGCAATGATGGATTTCAACACGGTCACCCGGCTCGCAGCGGGCGCGGCCTACGAAATGGCGGGCGTGGGTCCCGACGACATCGAGCTCATCGAACTGCATGATTGTTTCGCCACTGCGGAGCTGATGCACTATGAAAACCTGGGAATCTGCGCCGATGGAGACGCGGGCGCATTGATCGACAGCGGCGAGACCCGACTGGGCGGCCGTATCCCGGTCAATGTCTCAGGCGGACTGTTGTCGAAGGGGCATCCCCTGGGAGCCACCGGGATCGCCAATATCTATGAAGTGGCGACCCATGTGCGCCGCGAGGCCGGAGCCAGGCAGGTGCCGGGCGCCCGCATCGGCATGACCCATGTCGTGGGGGCGGGCAGCTCGTGCGCCGTCCACATTCTCGAAAAGGCATAACCGCTTTCTCATTGGCTCGGGACAATCATGGCTGTACATCTGGAAGTCGAAGGGCAGGTGGCCACGATCACAATCGACCGGCCGGCGGTTTGCAACGCGATCGATCAAGCGACTGCACATGAAATTTCGGTGTCGCTCGGCAAAGCCGACGTCGATCCCAACATTCGCGTGATCCTGATAACCGGCGCCGGCGGATATTTTTGCGCAGGCATCGAGGTCGAGGCGTTCCTGCGCGGAGATCTCTTTCATTCTCCGATCAATGGATTCGCCGGGGTGACGAAGCGCGTGCTGAAGAAACCGCTGATTGCAGCCGTGGAGGGAGTTGCCATGGCCGGCGGTTTCGAAATCGCGCTCGCCTGCGACTTGATTGTTGCGGCCGAGGACGCGCAATTCGGCCTCACCGAGCCTCGATCGGGTCTCGCTCCCGAAACAGTTGGATTGGACCGATTGTCCCGCCAATTGCCCCCAAAAATCGCGGCAGAACTCATCATGACGGCTGAAATGGTTTCGTCGGGCTTTCTTGCGGGGCATGGATTGGTCAACAAGCTGGTCCCGCGAGGCGAGGCGCTCTCTACGGCGCGCGAATGGGCAGCCAAGATCGCTGCGAACAATCCGTCGGTAATCGAGATGGGTAAGCGCGTTCTGAGCGTAACTGCTTAGGCGAGCGCGGCCTTGACGCTGGGTGCATCGATCCATTTCTGAATGTGATGCAATGCATGGCGAATCATCACCTCGCCATCCTGCAGTTGCATGGTTTGCATGGCGCCCGACTCCAGGCCTTCCTGCGCGCTCTCGGCGTTGCCGACGTCCTCGAGCAGAATGTCGAAGTTTCGCGCCAAATAATATTCCTGCTGCAGCCGTGTCTGAACATCCTTCGCTTCCGGCAGATAGAAAGTTGAAACCCATCTCGTCTCATTGTAGCTGATGGGGACGAAGCGAAAGGTTACGAACTGGAACGACATCCGGGTGATCTGGAAGTTCGGGAAAATGCTGGTGTTGTCGCTTGCCCATTGCTCGGAACGCGCCAGGTTCAGAGCCGGATGCCGTGCGCCGGCGGCCGCGGATTCATCGACGAAGAACTTGTGTCCCCCGGCGCTGGCAAGGCGTTCGACATTGGACCCGGCCTCCGGAGCATAGGTGGGATTGCCGATCGTGGCATACGCATGATGCGGTCCCCATGCCCACGCCCCGCTCGGACGCGACCCGAGATTCGCGGGATTTTTCATCATTGGACCGATGGTTTTCGGGTGAATCGCGGGAATATGATAGGCCTCGGCAAAAGCATCGACGATCACCTTCCAGTTCGTCTTTAGCCGGGCGGTGAAACGGACCGGTGTTGCAGCGTTGGGATACGGGAGGCCGCGGTGTTCCCGCCCGAAATCGCCGAGGAATTCATCGAGCGTCACCTCGGGTCTGGGTTGCAGATTGACAAAAATCCAGCCGTCCCAGATGTCGCAGGCAATTGAGGTCAGACCGCAGCGCGATTTGTCGAGACCCGCGAAGTTTGCCTCGTCGGGCACGCCTATCAGTGTGCCGTCGTTGCGGTAAGTCCAATTGTGGTAGCGGCAGATCAGGCGTGATGCCGTGCCCTCGGTATCCTGAACTATCTTGTTGCTTCGATGTGAGCATACATTGTGGAACGCGCGAACCGCGCCGGTCTTCAGGCGCGTGACCAGGACGGAGGCGGAAGCGAACTCCAGCGGCTCCACGAAATAGCTGCCGGCTACTGGCAACTGTTCGACGCGGCCGATGCAAAGCCACGCGCGTTTGAAAATTTTCTCACGCTCGAGTTCGAAGTATTCGGGTAAAGAGTATGGCAACGTCGAGACTGGCCCAGTGTCCAGCCCCAAGGTCTCGGTGTAATGCGTGCGCGGCCGTGCGGTCACGTTTTCCATTCGTCCTCCCTCGACCCGGTTAAGCGCGATATTGCGCTCCTGGCAATGATGCTGTCAATCATTGACAGGACGTCGTGTTAAGTCAATATTATGGACATGAATTTATGCCGGGGCGTGCGCTTCGCCCGCAACGGAAGCCGGCGCCGAGAAGCGAAAGGAACCCTTCAAATGAGTGCGTTTTTTTTGGACATTCCTGTAACCACGATCGGCGGCGAAACCCGGAATATCGGGAGCTTTTTGGGCAAGGTCACTTTGATCGTCAATGTTGCGAGCAAGTGCGGATTCACCCCCCAATACGCTGGGCTCGAGACGCTGTACGAGAAATTTAAGGATCGCGGTCTCGCAATATTGGGCTTTCCCTGCGATCAATTTGGACACCAGGAGCCCGGTGACGAGCGCGAGATCCAGAGCTTCTGCACTCTGAACTACCAGGTTAATTTCCCCCTGTTTGCCAAAATAGAAGTCAATGGTCGCAATACCCATCGGCTGTACCGCGAGCTCAAGGCGGCTTCCCCGGGAATTCTGGGCACAAGGGGCGTGAAATGGAACTTTACGAAATTTCTCCTCGACGCCCAAGGCCGGGTCATCAAGCGATTTGCGCCCTCGACCAAGCCGGAAAAACTGAGCGCGGAAATTGCGGCTCTGCTGGATCAGCAGAATGCTTAAACAATAAATATGGCAAGCAAGGCCGGGAGGTGCAGGTGGGCGAATTGCGATTGGATGGCAAAGTGGCTCTGGTCACCGGCGCGGGGCGAGGTCTCGGGCGAGCCTATGTGAAGTTGCTGGCGGCGCGCGGGGCCAGCGTGGTTGTGAACGATCCCGGAGTCGGCTTGCGCGGGGAGGGCGGGGACGAGGGGCCCGCCGCGGGTGTTGCTGAGGAGATCTGCTGTGACGGCGGAAAGGCGTTGGCAAATTTCGACAGTGTCGCGACCGAGGCGGGTGCGGCGGCGGCGGTCGCGCGGGCCGTCAATGGCTTCGGGCGGATCGATATCATCGTGAACAACGCCGGCATTTTCATGCCGGAACGCGATTTCCTTGCAACGAGCAGCGAGTCCTTCACGCGGATTTGGCAAGTGCATGTGATGGGTTCAATTAACGTGGCGCGGGCCGCCTGGCCCCACTTCGCGGCACAATCCTTTGGCCGCATCATCAACACCACGTCGCATGTGGGCTATCTCGGGTGCCGCGGACTCCTGGAATACTCAGTCGCCAAGGCCGCAATACACGGTTTTACGCGGTCTCTGGCACTGGAGGCGGAAGGCTCCGGCATCACGGTTAATGCTATAGCTCCTGGCGCAATGACGCGTCCGGTGAAGGAGCTTTCGAGGTTGCCCGATGCCTATACTACGCCCGCTTACGAGGCCGCTCTGGTTGCGCCGACGCTTCTCTGGCTCGCCCACGATGAGTGCAATGTCAATGGTGAAGTGTTCGGCGTGATGGCGGGGACGACGACCCGGATGAAGGTCGCTGAGACGGTGGGCTTTCACAGTAGAAACCCGACGCCCGAAAGTGTGCGCGATAATTTCGCCCGCATCATGAGCGACGCCACGTTGGAAAGATCAGGGTTGCTCTTTTCCGTGGATGCCAGGCAGCGAGGCACGGAACTCTTGGCGCAATACGGTACGACCTAGCAAGGCGGACCCCGGATTTTAGGCCGCTAATCCGCCGGGCCGGCTCGGCGCTGCACTCGCACAGGCATCCGCTTGAGGCCCTTCGCGATCGACGAAGCGGACCATTCCAGCGGCCCGGCGATGGTCACGGTGTCGAAGCGCGCGATCATCGTCCGAATCATGACGCGCGCCTCCAGCAGTGCCAACATCCGGCCGATGCAATTATGGATGCCATGCCCGAATGAAAGGTATAGGTTGGGGCGGCGCCGAATGTCGAACCGATAGGGTTCTGAAAATACCGATTCATCCCGATTGGCCGAGTCCAGAAACATCACCAACCAGTCGGCGGCCTTGATGTCGCGCCCGCCCAGCTGCACGCCTGCCGTCGCAACGCGGAGCAGGCCGGTGGCCGGTGTGGTCCAGCGGACCATCTCGTCGATAGCACCTTGAAGCAAACTCGGGTTAGCTCTCAGCATCTGGCCCTGATCGGGATGCTCGATCAGGGCCAGCAGGCCGCCGGACATGATGTTCCGCGAAGTCTCGAAACCGGCAGCCAACAGCGACCAGGCGATCCACGAAGCCTCGCGATGTCCGAGGGGTGCGCCATCCACCTCCGCCAGGGCCGCCACCGAAGCCAGATCATCCTCCGGCGCGGCTCGTCGCCGATCGACAAGTTCCTCAACATAGGCGAAGGTCTTGTCCTTGGCGATACGGAAGGTATCCGCCGGGGTGTCGCCGAGCTGCAACGCCGGGTCAGAGAACGAGGCAAAGCTGTTGGCATAGCGGGTGATGTAGGGCCAGTCGTTGGCAGGCACGCCGAGGAGGCGGCAGATGAGCCGCGCGGGCAAGTGAGCGGCGACATCCATGACGAAGTCAAACCCGTCGCGGCCTTCCAGCTCGTCGAGGATCTGGTCCGTGAGCGATTGGCACAGTCCTTCGTGTTTAGAGACTCGCGGCCCGGAGAAGAATCGGCTATAGACGCCGCGCAGCGCCGTATGCAGAGGCGGATCCACATTGCTCAAGACCGCGCCATAGCCCTGTTCTTCGCGGTAATGGCGGAACGCATCAGGATCTGCGGGGATGATGTTCCCGGCGATTTCATTTGAATACAGCGCCGGCTGGTCGGCGATGATCTTCATGTCTGACTGGCGCGTAATCGCCCAAAAGCCCCGTTGCGGCCAGGGCTGACACCAATGCACCGGCGAGTGATGCCGAAGCGTGCGAAGGAGCCAATGAAAGTCTTCGGTCAGAAAAAAGGCCGGATCGGCCAGCCGTCGGGTTAGCGGCGTCACCTCAGTCTCGATGTATCCGGATCCCGCGTCTGTCATGCCTTGCTCACAACGCGACTTAGGATCCGACGTCAACCAAAATAGCGCGGCGGTTGTGTGAGCCTTACTCTGTGTGGGTAGGGGGTATGTGGTGCACGCGGCTGTCCGTGCACTTCCACCGCCACCGCGACGTGCCCCAGCGCCAGCAGCAGGTACATGAGCCGCCGCTCGTCATCGGCAAGTCCGTCGAAGGGCTTGCCATCCAGAAACGCAATCGCGGCGGGGGCTTTGGCCAGCATGGCATCGTAGAATTCGCGGATATCTTGCATCGACGCAGTCTCGCGGCGGGCGTGACGCTGCTGTGTCTCGTGCAGGCACCATTGATCGACGAATGGCTCGAGACCCTCGAATCCTGCCGGCAATCCAATTGCAGTGTTCATAAGTTTGGGACTTCAATGCCGGTAGCTGACGGCAATGCCATAGTTCAGGGGCACGCCGGTAGTCTTTTCAAACGCGTCCCCGGCAAAGTTGACGGTCGTCCAATAATAGGTATTGGCGAAGTTGTGCACCCAAGCCGTGACAGTCCAACCGTTATGCGATTCCAGACCGACGTGCGCATTGAGGACTGTGTATGCCTTGAGAGTATAGGGGGCTCTGGTCGAACTGTCCCCGTATGCGGAGCTATTGTAAGTGCCATCCAAGCCGAGCACCGTGTTGAGGCCATCAGCGACCGGGATGCGGTATTCGCTGTCAAATACCGCGGTCCAATGCGGCGCATAGGCGAACGGTTTCCCTTTGTAATCCACGGGGCCAAATGCATCCTGGGTGAGAGTACCGGGGTCGGTGATCTCTGTATGCAGATAAGTCGCCGCCGCGTGCAGCCTGAGCTTTTCGATTGGAGTTACCGTCGCCTCGAACTCTGCACCATAGGCCTTGGACTTCGGAATGTTCAACAGCACCTGACCCGGACCGATCAGCAGCGGTTGGGTGCCGTAAATCTGCTTGTTCGCGTAATCATAGTAGAAGACGGCGCCGTTCAAGCTGACCATTCTGTTGGGCGTGAACTTGACGCCCGTTTCATAATCCGTCACCTTTTCCTGTTTGACTCTCGAGTACTGATCGGACACCAGCGCGAACAGGAAGGGATAGGCGCCCGCCTTGAATCCCCGGCTCACGAGGCCGTAGAGCAGCAGGTCGTCCACGGGTTTGTAGTTGAGGCCGATGCGCCATGAGACGTTGTCCTCCTTGGCGTGCGCAAGAAACTCGTATGGGAGAAACTCCGGCGCGGGGCCGACGGTCAAGCACTTGGCCGTTTGGTACGCCGTCGTGGGCGGTTCGCCAAAGGCGGCGCGGAAGGGATTTGCCAGAAAGTCTCCTTGGAAGATCCTCGCGCTACCGTCGCCGTTATCGGCAAAGCAACCGTCGTAGGTGTGCTTGACTTCGGTATATCGGGCGCCCGCGGTGAGGGTGAGGTGCTGCGCCATGTCCCAATCGGCGTTGGCGAACGCGGCCTTCGTCTCGCCGGTGAAATCCGCGACCGGGTTGAATTTAAACCCCGGGGGGATGATGCTAAAATTGTTGAAGGCATAGACTTCCGATTCATGGATTTCGTCCTTGGAATAATTGACGCCCACCAAAGTGTGCAGGCGTTGATCCGAAAAGTCCCCTGCCAGGCGAAGTTCTTCGCCATAGGTCTTGACCTTGCCGTTGTGCCCGCCCTCGATGATGTCGATTCTTGTGCCATCGATCGGAAAAAGCACTGATGTGTCCAAATGGGCGTAATTCGATATAGAGGTCAGGCGCAGCGAGTTCGAAATATCGTAATCGACGTGCAACACGCCTTGGTGGAATTGGTCATCTCTTCCATACGGCGCGGATGGATTCGACGCGAAGTCGACGTACCGGTTGTCATGCGGCGGAAGAGGGTAGGTGTCGATGCTGCCGTAGGGGGGGACGACAATGCCGCTTCCCGGGCCGCCGGAAGGCTGCGCCAGAGCTAGTTGCGAGAATTGCGGGTCTGACTTGTCATAGTAGGCATTCAGGTTCATCGATATTGTGAGCTTATCCGTCGGGCGCCAATCAGCAATGATCCGCTGGGCGCTTTTGTCCGCGTCGCCATTGTCTAGCCTAGGTCCCGGCGTGTAGGTTCGCTGCCATGCGCCGTTCTGGGTGGTATTGCCCGAAACGCGAACGGCAAAGGTATCTGTAATGGGCAGGTTCACAAAGCCTTCGAAGAACACCTGCCCGAAGCGATCGTAGGTCGAGTGAAAGCCGGCGGAAAAATCCGGCGTGGGCTTGGCGGCGATGAAATTGATTGAACCGCCGGTCGAATTATTGCCGAACAACGTTCCCTGGGGTCCCTTCAAGACTTCGACCCGCGCCAAGTCCAGCATTGTGCCCCCGGTCATCGCCAGGTAGGGCAGGGGCGCTTCGTCTACGTAGGCGCTGACGGTCGGCGCTGCTGAAATCTGCACCGCATTGAAACCGATGCCGCGAATGGTGAATACCGGTACGCCGTCGTTGCTGCGGGAAGCACTAAACCCTGAGACCACCCTCGGGAGCTCTGAAATATCGGTGATGCCAGCGGTTTCCAGCTGTTGGGCGCTGACCGCGGCCACCGTGAGGCCCACATCGTTGATGGATTGTTCGCGTTTCTGCGCGGTGACGATTATCTCAGGTATATCGCTGCTGGGTGCCGCCTGACTCGTTGCTGCATGGGTGGAGTCGCTAGTGGCCTGCTGCGCCGGCGCCATGGTGGCGGACATCAGCAGAAGTATCCCCGCAGCCAGCGATGAATTGAGTGTCTGGTATTTCATGTAATCCCTCTTAATCCACATTTTTGTTTTCGACACTGTCGTATCAGGGCTTCGCGCCGGCCGCGCGGGTCGATGATGCTTCGCTGATCGCTTGAGCCGGTGTCGCGTCAAACCAGGAAATTCTGCAGTGCACGGCCAGGCCGTTCTCGACCTGCCACTGCTCCGTTGCGATGATTTCGGCACCCGACAGAAGCCGTACTCGACAAACGGCGAAGGCGAGATTGCCCTCGACGGTCAGGCTGTCGAGCACCAAGCTCGAAAAGTCGACGAACTTGACCGCCTGCGATGCGAGGCGCAGAAAGCCGTCGTAGCCGTGATAGGTGCCCCCATAGGGAAGATAGGGCGGCTCTTCAATCACCAGGTCCGGACTGAAAAGCTGCCTCTCCTTGTCCAGATCGCCGCTCGCCGATGCGGCGTGAATCGCGCGCACGACCCGGCGCGTCTCTTCCGTCTGTTGCGGATTGTTCATCTACTCCCCTCTCCTCAAACTCAAGCGTTTTAGAAGATTTGCATAACTATACACAACGTCGTGTCTATGTCAATTTGCAAAATTGTACGACGGCGTGCCTGGGCTGAATTCAGCTAACGTCGAATCCGCCATCGACCATGATGACTTGCCCGGTGATGTAACTGCTGGCGGCGCTCGCCAGAAACAGCACCGCTCCCGCGGTATCGATCGGTCGCCCGAATCGGCCCACCGGGAGGCGCCCTGGTTGCAGAATGGGGCCTTCCGCGGGGAAATCGGTGTTGGCCATGCGGCGCAACGCGCCTTCCGTCTCGGTGCCGCCGGGTGCCACGGCATTGATGAGTATATTCTCGCCGGCGTAGGCGTAGGCGGTGGATTGCGTAATGTTGGAGATGCCGGCCTTGGACGCGCCGTAGACGACATTATTCTTCGTGACCGGCCGCCAACCTGCATTGGAACTCATGTTGATGATACGGCCGCCGCCACGCTCCCGCATCAGTTTGATGCCTTCCTGCATGCAGAAAACCAAGCTGTGAAGATTGCCTTCCATAATGCGGCTGATGTCGGCGCCGGTCAGTTCGAGGAACCTCTCAGCGGGAAATATGCCGGCATTATTCACCTGGACATCGAGCCGCCCGAGTGCGCTCCTGATATTCGCGAATACCGCCCGCACTGCGGCTTGCTCACAGACGTCCGCGATGAAAGCGTGAGCGGTGCCGCCCTGTGCACGGATCTCAGCGACGAGTTTCTCCGCCCGGTCGGGATTCCGATCGATGATGGCGACCGTCGCGCCGGCATCGGCCAGCAGGCGCGCAGTCTCCGCGCCAATACCGTGGCCGGCGCCGGTGATCGCCGCCACCTTGCCGTCAAGACCGAAGAGTTCCCATATCCGCTGCGGTCTGGCCATAATCTGTCCCCCATCTTTGATCGAGTTGATATCACGGACAAGACGTCATGTAAACCTGATGGAGGCGGATTCAGTGCCGGCCATCGCGGGCGTGCAAATGGCGTAGTACTTGAACCAATAAGATCCCCACGTATCGCTCGGCGGCGTAGTTTGCGCCCAACGCGTTGCTGGGATCGCCGTAGAGTAGCGCCAGTATCGCGCGAAAGCGCATGGCCTCGACGGCGCCGGCGGGAATGCGAATTAACGGTGGTAGCCGATCGCGAAGCCATGCAAGTCCTTCCGGGTTGAAGACGACCCGGCTGCCCACCGTGACCGTATCCGAGGTCCCGTCGCCCCAACGAACCACGCCATCGCCTTCACCCGAGGACGAAAATAGCGCGGTGGCATCGCTGTCGGGCACCTCCGCATTGTAGATTCGATAGGCGCTCCCACGCGTGAGCGCGTAACAATCGCCTCGCCGCATCAGGATGGGCAGGGGCTCGCCGTCTATCTGCAATTTGAAGCGACCGCGCAGAACTGCCACGAATTTCGCGTGTTCATAGCGGCGGAACGCCACCGAATAGGGACCGCCGCTCTCGGCGCGCACCGACAAGAGACTTTGAACGAGGGGCGCCGAAGGAATGTCGAGCAGGGTGGCGCTCAGGACTGCCCAGAGCGCAGTTTCTTCGACGGCCAGTGACGGGACATGTCGAGCGGCGCCCCAGTCTCGAGCAGGGTTTTAAGGCCTGCCAGGATCGCGGGCCAGCTATTGGCGGCGGCGGCGATGAACTTCGAGTTCGGGAAGTCGATCTCGTGCGTAACGATGAGCTTCACGACGTCGCCTTCATCGGGCTCGAGCTCCCACAGGCAGCGCGAGTAGCCTTCCGCCAGTAATTCCTCTTTGAATTCGTTGCGCCAACTCACTGCCAGGCGCTTCGGCTCGTCATACTCCAGTACTTCACCCTTATCCGCCACACGGCCGTCGGGCAGAGTCAATGTCCAAGGCGCGCCTAGCTGCCAACTGGAATCATGGAAGGCGCCATTCCAATAGCGGCGGATCGTAGCCGGCGTAATGAGCGCCGTCCACAGCGCCTGGGGACTGCTCCGGATGTAGGTTACGGTCACCAGTCGGCTGTTCATCGCGCATGTCCTCTCAGCTGATCTGCATAACGCGCGCGCAGCGCTTTCTTGTCGGGTTTACCCAGCGCCGTTAACGGAATGGCATCGACGAAATTTATCGTCTTGGGTGCTTGCACCGGGCCCTTCCGTTCTCGGACCAATGCAATCAGCTCCTCGGCGCAGGGTGCGGCGCCAGGCCGCAACACCACGACGGCCTTCACCGCTTCACCCCAGTGCGGGTCAGGCACGCCGACCACGGCGCAGTTGGCGACCAGCGGATGGGCGCTTAGCACATCCTCGATCTCGCGCGGGTAAACGTTGAAGCCTCCGGTGACAATCATGTCCTTCTTGCGGTCGACGATGCGCAGGAACCCGTCGCCATCCTCGACGGCAACGTCTCCCGTGTGCAGCCAGCCGCCGGCGAGTGCCTCGGCGGTCTGTTCCGGCTTATTGTGATAGCCGCCCATCACGAGCGGGCCGCGCGCACAGATCTCCCCGGGGGTGCCGATCGGAACTCGTCGATTCTTATCGTCGAGCAGCGCCACGTCGACCCACGGCACGGGACGGCCACAAGAGGCGAGACGCACAGGATCGTCCATGCGGTGATCCGCCCTGCGTAGAATGCTGAGCGACATAGGCGCTTCCGACTGGCCATAGAATTGGAAAAAGATCGGCCCGAAACGCTCGATCGCCTGGCGCAGCCGCGTCGGCGACATCAGCGCGGCGCCGTAGAAGACCGTCTCGAGGCTCGACAGGTCGAACTCACTCAACCGCGGATGGTCGAGCAGCGCATATATCATGGTGGGCACGAGCAGCACACAGGTGATTCTGTGCCGCTCGATTGCGCTCATTGCCTCGACAGGATCGAAGGCGGGGAGCAGTAACAGCGATCCGCCGCGCAGCAGCGTGGGCAGAAACATCGCGGCGCCGGCGTGGCTCAACGGCGCGCAGACCAGTTGCCGGATGTCCGACGGCCATTCCCACTCGGCGAGTTGGATGGTGAGCAATGCCAGTCCCATCCGGTGTGTATTGACGATGGCCTTCGGCCGCCCCGTGGTGCCGCCCGAATACGACAATCGATAGACACCGTCGCCGCTGATCTCGGGCGTGGTCAGCGGCGCGGGGAGGAAGCGCGCGGCCAGACCGTTGAGGTCCGTGCCATGCGCGCCGGCGCCCAGCGACAGCAGATGGCCCAGCCGCGCCGTTCGCGCCTGGATATCGGCGGCGCGCGCAGCGAAGTTGTCGGCATCGAAGGCCAGAACGCCGGCGCCGGCATCTTCGATGACGTAGAGGTGATCGTCCAACGATCCGATCGGATGCAGAGGCACCATGACATAGCGGTTCAGCAGGCAGGCAGCGGTGAGATAAAGAACTTCCGGCCGATTGCGCGACAGTATTCCAATGCGCGTCCCGACCGGCAAGCCCAATGATTGCAATGCCTGGCAGTAACGGCTCGTCGCGTCGCGAAAGGCCGCCGCGCTGATCATGGCGCCGTCCATCACGCGAATTACCGTGCGACCTAGATCGTGACTAAGCGCTCGCACGACCAAATCGGGCGTGAACTGGACTCGATGCAATGAGTCGTCGCCGCGAGCGCTCATGATTGCAAGCTTTGAGCGCGTGGCCGGCGCGGCCGTCTCCGCCGCGGAATCAGCGAAACAGCCATCCGCCGTCAACGCTGAAGCATTGACCGTTGATCCATGCGCCCTCATCCGACAGCATGAGGGCGACAACGGCGGCGATATCTTCCGGTTTGCCGTCGCGATGCGAGTGCGCGACGTTCTCTCGAATATACTTGAACCATTGGTCGGGATCGCCGTCCATCTGCTTTGCCGCAGCCAGTGCCGCCTCGGTGGCGATGGCTCCCGGCGCCACCGCGTTGCAGCGGATGCCTTGTCGTCCGTAGGCGGTCGCCACATGCCGGCTCAGGGCCACGATGCCCGCCTTGGAGGCACCGTAGGCGGGACGAACCGGTTCGGCTGAGAACGCCGCCGCAGAACTGGTATTGACGATCGCGCCTCCGCCTTGCTTCAGCATCTGAGGGACGGCGTGACGCATGGTAAGGAAACATCCGGTGAGATTGATGCGGAAAGTCTGCTCCCAGACCGCGAAGTCGATATCGAGCAGATTCGTGTCTTTTACGGCCAATGGGATGCTCGCCACATTGTTGTGCAGGCCGTCCAAACGACCGTGCGTGTCGACGGCATACGCGATCAGCCGCATGATCGATTCCTCGTGATCGATTCCTCGTCGGTAACGTCAAAACGAAAGGACGCGGCGGCGCCACCGGTTGACCTGATCGACTGGGCCGTGGCCGCGGCATCCTTGTCGTTGAGATCAGCGAGAATGACTTTGGCGCCGCTCGCGGCAAGTTTTCGAGCCGTCGCCGCACCGATCCCCAAGGCCGCTCCCGCGACGATGATGACTTTGTTTTGCAGCCCTTCCATTGCACTTCCCCTAATTACGTCGCCAAATCACAATACGCAACGTCGTGTATTTCGTCAAGTTAGCGCGCCGCTCACGTGCCACCCGCCCTTCATTGACAATGAGACAAGACATCGTGTATTGTTTTTTGCATTCGAAGCCTGGTTCCCGGCCAGGTAGTTGCGACCGATGCCGACACGAGGCAGGAGAGTGACAGGTGGCGGCCCGAAAACCAATCAGCGCTGAAATACGAGACTCCTTCCCGACCGTTCGAGATTATCTCGACATGGATTCCCGTCCTGTCCCCGAGGCTCTGCTCGAGACCTCCAGTCCGGATCTGGGGAACGAACCGATCGACAAATCGGTCTTTACGTCGCGCGATTACGCCAATTTGGAGGAGATCCACGTCTGGAAGAGGACTTGGCAGCTCGCCTGCCGCGAAAATGATATCCCCGCGGTCGGCGACCGCATCGTCTACGACGTGCTCGACCAGTCTTTCATCATCCTGCGCTCGGAGACCGGAATCAGGGCCTTCTACAATGCCTGCATGCATCGCGGTACCCGCCTTGTCGGTGCGCATGATCCCTTGAGCGGCAAGGAAATCGCCTGTTCCTTCCATAATTGGAAGTACAAGCTCGACGGCAGCTTGAAGGGGATTCCGTGCCGGTGGGATTTTCCGGACGTCAAGGACAGCCAAGTGCATCTCACCGAAGTGAAGGTGGGGACTTGGAATGGTTTCGTATTCATCAACATGGACCCGGAATGCGAGCCGTTCGCGGACTATCTCGGCGCGACAATCCCCCGACATTTCAAATCATGGCCTTACGACAATGCGGCCAAGGTGGGGCATTTCGGCAAGGTGCTGCCGTGCAACTGGAAGGTGGCGGTCGGCGCATTCCTCGAGGTGTACCACGTCAATCAAACGCATGCCGGCATCATGTCGATATCGGGCGACTGCAATTCCCAATACGATAATTGGGGGGAGCATGCACGTCAGATCATGTGCATCGGCGTTCCCAGTCCCCATCTCGGCGATATGACCGACGATTCGCAAATGATCGTGGACGACTGGCTGGACAGCGCCATCGTCGGCACCTTCGGCGCTGCAGCCGTCGACGCGCCCGAGTTGCCGGAGGGCGCGGGCGCCAAGGAAGTTCGGCAAATCTGCGCCGAGATTTCGCGCAAGACGCGCAAGGATAAACTCGGCATCGATTTCTCCGACGCCAGCGACACCGAAATGCTGGACTCGATCCAGTATTTCATTTTTCCGAATTTTTTCTTGTTCGGCGGCAGAAATTTCCCGCTCGGCTATCGGATTCTGCCGGTGCGGGGCGATCATGAGTCGTGCATCTTCGAGGTCATGGCGATGCTGCACATGCCCGATGGCATGGCGATGCTGCACATGCCCGATGGCACGCCGCTTCCCAAGGACGCGCCGTTGACGATGACTCCCACCGATGAGCCGTGGGAGGCGTTGCAGGGCGCGTTCGGCAAGGGAGTCGCGGTGTTCGATCAGGATCAGGCAAATCTCGTCAAGTTCCAATCCGGTCTGCGGCAACACGGACTCAAGCAGATTCACCTGTCCAATTACCAGGAACGCAATATCCGCAACTTTCTGAACTGCATCGAGAGGCGCATCAGGGCAGCGCAAGCAGGCCTGAGTTCCGATGGGTGAAAAGGCGAAACACAGCGTTGAGATATTGCCCGTTGGACTCACGATCTTGGTTCCCGACGGCGAGACGATCATGTCGGTCGCGCTCGCGAGCGGTTGGCGGTGGCCCAATGTATGTGGCGGTGAGGCCGCGTGCGGTGTCTGTGTGCTCGAGGTACAGCAGGGCATGGAGAACGCGTCCGCGATCGGACGCGATGAGGTGGTGCGGCTCGCCTTCATTCGTAAGGCCGACAAGCCAGGCTCGCGGCTTGCCTGTCAACTTCGCGTATCCGGTCCCATGCAGGTCCTCAAGCGAGGCGCGCGCCCGTTGCCGGAACAGATCGAGACACCGGGCGAAACGGGGGCCGCATAAACGCAGCATCGCTAATGCCGGACTATTCAGCGAAATACTGTCAGGCGTGCGGCAGTGCGTTGCCGCTTAGAGGCCTTCTCGAGGACTCGTGTCAGCGGCCGGCTTGCGGCCGCTGCGGTTTTCTCGTCAATGTCGGACCCACAGTGTTGGTTCTATCGCTGGTATTTTCACAGAATCGAATTTTGTTGGTTAAGCGCGGTACGTCACCTTATGCGGGCAAGTGGGCGCCCCCGGGAGGTTTTGTCGAGGCGGGAGAGTCGTTGGAGGCCGCTGCCGTACGCGAGATCCACGAGGAAGCCGGAGTGCAGCTCAGATGCGAGCAAATGATACCGCATTCCATCGTGAGCCTGCCCAATATGAATCAGGTCCACATAGGATTCCTGGCCGTCATCGATGCGCCGCTGATGCTTCACCCGGCATTGCCTGAAGTGCTGGATTGCCGGTGGTTTTCAGAAGCAGAATACCCAACTGAAGGAATGTGGGAGCCGGCAATCGGATTCGATGTCGCCCGAGTCTTTGATCGAGTGCGCACTGCTCGCTTTGAGTTTTACCAGATCACAGACTGTACGCTGCGTGTCATCGGTGTCGATTCCTTCCCCGATGATCTGCGGGCACCAAGACCTTAACCGCGGCGTCATTTCTTTGTTTGCGGATCCGGGTCGTCGTCCAGAAAAATGGTGCGCATCCAGAGTTCGAGCCCGACGGCCTTGGCCTCGTCCTCGCCCATGGCACCCGGAATTTCGGCGTAGACTCGGAAAAAGGTGCGTTCGCTTTGCCAGATCAGTCCCTCGGCGATGAGACGGGCATCGTAGCCCGGCGGCGCGACGCCGAGCTTGCGCTCGCGTTCAATGGATTCAGCCACTTGATCCGCCGCAAAATCTATTGCCTGAAGCCATGCGTCTCGCACGGTGAGAGGCGCCGTCCACAAATCCGATGTCTCGCGCAGGACGAAGCGATGCGGTGACCAGCTCTTGGCGACAATGCCGATGGTCTTGCGCATCGATTCACGAGGCCGCACGTGAGGTGCGCGGCCGACGAACCAACTATCCGGGTGTTTGTAGGCTTCACCCAGCACACCTCGCAGGCGGCCTCGTGACAGCAATGCTGCAAGTGCGTCATGCTTCGACTGGAAATAATGATAAAAGCGGGTCCGCGTAATGCCGGCCTCGACCGCGATGGGCTCGACGTCCAGCTCTGCCATGGACTTCTTCGCGAGCAAGCGCTCGAGCGCGTCCAGTATGAGATCGTCGCGCCGGCGGGCAATACGTTTGCGGACCCGAGTTACGGGCTTGCGCTTTTCGCTATTCGCCGCTTTGCGCGTGCTGCGCTTTGATCCCAATTCTAAAACTTCCTTTTTTATGGCCGGCCCAGCAAATGCGAGGGAATCAGGCTCACGCATAATAGCCAAAATTGCGGCCTCTTACCACGTGGGTTGTCCTCATTCACGTTCGTCTTGCACCGATGGTTGCGGACACAATCTGGCATGGCACCGATGACCGATTGTGCCAGGCATGGCGCGTGCCGTTCTGGATCACGCTGTCACCGGGGGACAATTCGACTTCCTTGCCGTCGTCAACTTCCAAGCAGAGCCTTCCCGACAGGACCACCACGAAGTCGACCGTGTCAGTGGCGTGCATATGGGGAAAGGCGGCGTCCACGGCTTCGAGCATGCCCCGTCCACGGCTTCGAGCATGCCCGGAAGCTTCTCGGATGCTTCGGCCAATGCGGCTTTGATGTCTGCCGGAGGCGCAGCCTGATCATCGGGCGGGATGGTCAGTATCGTGAAACGAAAGCCGCTCTGCGGAGGAAACCAGCCGCTGGTCAATGGTTTCGAGCCATCGTGGGGCAAGTTCACCGCTCGGTCGGATCCCCAGATGGGAAAGCATTCGAGACCCGGTGCCAGTGCAACCATGACAGGTTCGATCGATTCGTCCGCCACGATCACCGACTTACCGTCCGCGGACTGTCCCGTCGCTACGCGTCTTTGCTTCATGAGATCTCCACCGCTACCGCTCGCATAGAATACGCGACGTGGTGTGATCTATCTAGCCTGAGACGAATGAATAATTGGCATCAATCTGAGCCGTCTGTGTGCGATTGACTTGACACGACGTCTTGTTTTATAATTTACTGCGATGGCAATGGGAATTTAAGGGGAGGAGTTCGCATGAAGGTTTCGTTTTTCGGAGTGATGCCGCACCGCGAACTCCCCGATGATTTTGAGAAGAAGTACAAATCCGTCTGGGTGGATCCGCCATTCCATGAGCTGGCGGATCCGGCGAGGGTGGGTCAGTTCTATAACTGGACCTTGGACGAATACGCGCACGCCGCAAAGGCGGGATTCGACGGCGTCTGCCTGAACGAACATCATCAGAACGCCTATGGCTTCATGCCGGGTCCGAACCTGATGGCGTCGGCTTTGGCGCGAGAAACCAATCAGCTGAATACCGCCATCGTGATGCTGGGTTCGACTTTGACCACCAATTTTCCCCTGCGAATCGCGGAGGAGTACGCGATGATCGACGCCATCTCGGGCGGCCGGATCGTCGCCGGCATGCCGCCCGGTTCCTCGATGGACGCGAACCAGGCCTACGGTGTACCGCCCATAGAAACTCGCGAGCGCTCGGCGGAGGCGCACGACCTGATCTTGCGGGCCTGGGCGGCCAAGAAGCCCTTCGCCTTCAACGGCAAATACACGAAGCTGCCCAAGGTGAATATTTGGCCGCGGCCGATTCAAAAACAGCCGCCGGTGTGGATTCCGGGCGCGGGCAGCGCTTCCACCTGGGAGTACGTGGCCCGCAATCAGCATTGCTACTGCTTCGTTTCCTTCTTCGGCCGCAAGATGGCGCAGAACGTCCTGGATGGATACTGGGCATCCAACGATAAATTGGGTCTTGACCGCAACCCGTATCGCGCGGGATTCAATCAAGTGTGTGTGGTCGGTGAAACTGATGAATCCTGCGAGCGCGAGAATGCAAAGCACATCGAGTACTTCTATCGGCGCTCCATGCATGTGCCCGAGCATTACTGGGCATTACCCGGATACCAAGATTATCCGAGTCTCGAGAAGGCCGTGCGCTCGGGCGTTGCCGCCAAGGTCAGCGAGAAGCTCGCTCAGTTCAAGACCTATAAATACAAGGATTTTGTAAACGAAGAGATGATCATCGCCGGCGGTCCGGAGACCGTGCGGGATCGGTTGATCGATTTGGCAAAGCGGCTGCGCATTGGGAATTTGATGCTCGTAATGCAGCTCGGTTCGATGCCACCCGAACTCACGAAGAAGAGCATTGACCTCTTCACCAGCAAGGTGCTGCCGCATCTGCGCGGGGTCTGGGGAGACGAGTGGGAGAATCATTGGTGGCCCGAGCGCTGCCGGGCCAAGCCGTCAGTCAAGAACGTAGAACGAGCCAATGCCTGAGAGAGGATGATCGACTATGAATGCTGTAACCCGCCACGAGAGAACGCTGAGCCTTTGGGGCAAGCAGATCAAGCCGCGCGTGCTCTTTGGCGGCAACGGCCCCCCGCTGATTTTCTTGCACGGCGCCGGCGGGCTCCTCTGGGATGATTTCTTGGATGCGCTGGCAAGGAAGTATACTGTCTATGCGCCGGAGTTTCCGGGGACGAGTCCCGGAGAATACGACGCAATCAAGGTGCTCGATGACTGGCACGACCTCGTGGTCTACTATTCAGAGTTGATCGACGAACTCGGGATCAAGGATGCGACGCTCGTCGGGCACTCTTTTGGGGGAATGATCGCGGCGGAGATCGCCGCAGCCAGTCCGCGCTCCATCGCGAAATTGGTGCTGTTGTCGCCCCTGGGGCTGTGGCGGGACGATGCACCGATCCCTCCCTGGCTTTCGATGAATGCAGCGGAAATGGCCGAAGTTTTCTTTTACGATCAAGACGTCGCGAAGCGCTTTATGCTGACGCCCGAAGCGATCGCTACCCAACCCGATCTGGTGCTCGCGGCGACGTGGGCATTGGCCTGCGCGGGTAAGTTTACCTGGCCGATACCTGACCGGGGATTGCGCGACCGATTGCATCGGATTTCCGCGCCTACGTTGCTGGTATGGGGCGATAAAGACAAGCTCGTTTCGCCGGTCTACGCATATGGGGCGATAAAGACAAGCTCGTTTCGCCGGTCTACGCAACCGATTTCCAGGCCGGTATTGCGAACTCGCGGTTATCGCTCGTTCCTGAGGCCGGCCACGCATTGATACATGAAAAGCATCGTGAAGCGGCCAAGGCGGTATCCGATTTCATCGGCGCGTAACGCCCGACGGTAGCCGCTGGAACGGAGCCTGCCAAACCCTGGCAGGAGGTGCGTAGAATCCTTGGGGGAGGAACAATGTCCAATGCCTGTTTGGCCGCCGTATGCGCGTTCGCCGTTGCTGTGATTGCCTCGCCGAGCGTGCACGCACAGACCGCTGCTGGCGGATTGGAACAGATCGAGGAGATCGTGGTTACGGCTCAAAAGCGCGAACAGAATCTGCAAAAGGTTCCGATTTCGGTCACCGCGGTGAGTGGGGATGTGTTGGAAGCACAGGGCATTACCGACGTGTCCTCTTTTGCGCAGGCGACTTCCGGTCTGCAACTCGGCCAGGGTACGGCCGGGGTCGTCGTGCCGTTTCTACGCGGAGTCGGCACCTCCGCCACGAACTTAGGTGCGGAGTCCAGTGTGGCGGTGTACGCCGACGGTGTTTATTTCAGCCGCCTTCCAGCTGGATTCTTTTCATTGAACGATGTCGAGCGAGTGGAGGTCCTGAAAGGCCCGCAGGGAACTCTGTTTGGCCGCAATTCCAGTGCCGGCGTCATCCAAATTATCACGAAGGACCCCTCGCAGACGCCGATGGTGAAGGGCAGCGTAAGCTACGGCGACTACGACACCGTGGCATCGAGTTTGTATGCGACTACCGGTATTACCGACAAGGCTGCCGGAGACATCGCCGTCAGTTATCGGCACCAGGGCGATGGCTACGGTAGGGACGTGACTACCGGCAACCGCGCCAACTACAACGACGACGTCACGGTTCGGTCCAAACTGCTCATCGAGCCTTCGGGCGCCACTCGCATTACGGTCGGCGGCTACTTTGCGCACTCGACAGTGGGTCTGCAGGGCAACACCTATCCTGGAACGATCCAAGGCTATAGTTCGGCTCCCCTGACAGCGCTGCCAACCCTGGGATTCTACGATCAACGCAATGATAGCGATTCCTTCGCACGATCGTCATCGTGGGGCGCATCGATAAAACTACAGCAAGATTTCGGCTTTGCACAGTTCAACAGCATCTCCGCGTACTCCCATGAGAACGAATTTCTACAGGCGGATGGCGACTACACGGAAAGACCGGATTTCTTGGTGCTGGTCGATGGTCATGTCAACCAAGTGACCCAGGAATTCCAACTCATGGCGCCCAAAGACGGCGCACTCAACTGGATCGCGGGGGTCTTTTACTACAATGCACTCACGGTCTTCGACAACGACAAGTTATTGACCCCATCCGGCGCTCTTGCGGCAGCGTTCGGACCCGGCTTGACCGCCGGCGCCGAGCAGCGTGCCCGTTCAACCGCCGCGTACGCGCAGGCGACCTATGAAGTGGTGCCGAAGCTCAATCTGACCGGTGGTCTGCGCTATACCCATGACATCGTCGAAGCCAACGGCTACGTGGCGCTCAACTTCCCGACGCCGGTCATTATTTTTCAACCGGGAGCCGCGACTTCTCCCACGAGCAAGACAACCTACAAGGCCGCCCTCGACTATCAGTTAACGGACAGCATACTTGCGTATCTGAGCGTCAGCCAAGGCTACAAGTCGAACAGCTTCAACCTGCAGACGTACGATCCTGTCGCCAACCGGCCCGAAGTATTGAATGCCTACGAGCTTGGCGTGAAATCGGATCTGCTCGACCGTCGACTGCGGGTCAATTCGTCGATTTTTCTGTACAACATCGACAGCCCTCAGGTGCAACTTTACGAGAACAGCACAAACGTGACTTCCAATGCCGGCGGCGCGCGGGTGAAGGGAGCTGAGGTCGAAATGCAGGCCGTCGTAGCCAACGGGTTGAATGCCCGATTCAGTGCCACATTTCTAGATTCCAAGTACACCAGTTATGGCACCATCGGCCCGGGCGGAACCATTATCGGCGGTGCCCCGAGCGGACGGCAGAATGTCAATCCTCCCTATGGGGCCTTGCCCCTGTCATCAGTGAACGCGACGGGCAACTATACGCCGCAGGCGCCGAAATTTACGCTGAGCACCGGCTTGAACTATGCGATCAGCACTGCCGTCGGCGGATTCAATTTCGATGTGGGTTATTACTACAACAGCGGATTCTTTTGGGAACCAGACGATTTCCTGCATCAGAAGAGTTATGGTCTGCTTGATGCCCGCGTGAAGTACCAGATGACCGATAAATTCGCGGTCGCAGTATGGGGCAAGAATTTGATCGATGAGCACTACGCGTCGCAGGCACTGACCCAGGCGGGACCTGCCGGGTATCCCTACATCGCAGCGCCGCCCCTGACTTTTGGGGTGTCGTTCGAGTTCAAGTTGTGAGCGGGAAGAAGGCCGATTGCGCGCTGCTCAATGACCCGCGGCACTCGTCGACCATCCGCCGGATGAGCTGATCGCAGGTCGGAATATCGTCAATCAGTCCAATGACGAGCCCAGCACTGATAATCCCGTCGCCGGGATCTCCCGACTCGAGCGCTTTTCTGCCCCGTGCGCCGGCGACGAGATGACGGATAGCCGTGGATCGGCGCCTCTTGGGTGAGCTGGAATCGCGTTCCCATATTGACGCCTTCCGCCCCGAGCACCAGGGCGGCGGCGAGCCCGCGGCCATCCGCGATTCCGCCCGAGGCAATGACCGGCACCTCGAGCGCGCGCGCGGCCAGCGGGATGAGAATGAGCCCCGGAATATCTTCCTCGCCGGGATGCCCGGCGCACTCGAAGCCATCGATGCTGACGGCATCGACTCCTTGGCGCTGCGCCGCGACGGCATGGCGCACCGCTACGCATTTGTGGATGATCTTGATGCCGGCCTGTTTCATTCTCGGCCAGAATCGCTGCGCTCCGACCCCAGCCGTCTCAACGATCTTGACTCCGCCGGCCACAATCGCGTCGATGTAGGCATCGTAGGGCGGCGGCGTTATCGTCGGGAAAATTGTCATGTTGACGGCAAATGGCTTTGGCGTCATCGTGCGGCAGCGGTCGATCTCCAGGGCCAGCGCATCAGGCGTGGGCTGTGTCAGGCCGGTCAATATCCCAAGCCCACGGCATTGGACACCGCCGCTGCGAGTTCGGCACGCCCCACCCACTGCATGCCGCCTTGAATGATGGGTAGCGGATTCCGAACAACTCAGTCACACGGGTGCGCATGATGTTAACGGCGGCGGGATCGGCCTACTGAAACTTGGCGTCGAATGTCACCCCGTACACGGCGGGTTTGCTGTCGAGCGTGATAAAGAAAGGCGCAACCTGGCCCGGAACCGTCAGTATCGACGTCGGCCACTGATGGTTGGTGATGTTCTGGCCATAAAAGGACAACGAATAACGGCCTGAATTGTCCGTGAGTTTCAGCGAGGCATCCACGAGCCCCAATCCGCCAACTTGCGCCGCGGGGTAGGGCAGATTCGCTGCCGAGTAAGCGCTTCTGTAGTCCCAACTTGCATTGAGCGTTGCACTGCCCAGATTGTTGGGTAGGGACATCCGCAGCGACTCACCAAGCGAGCCCGTCCACTTCGACGTATAGGGGAAGGGGAATTGGCTATTGTCGGTGGGCGGACCAGGGATGATCGAGGCGACGAAATCCTCGTACTTCGCGTCGATGTAGCCCAGCGACGCGTTCAGAGTCAGCCGCTCCATGGGTACCGCTGTGACTTCCAGCTCGGCGCCCCGGGTCTTTGCGGAGGCCGCATTGCCGATGATCTGCTGAAAGAACGGCGCGATCGGCAGCGATTTGAGCACGCTTTGTTGCAGATCATGATAAGTACTGTCATACGCCGCTGCGTTGACGCGCAAACGCTGCTCGAGAAAGTCGGCTTTCATTCCGATCTCGAGAGTGTTCACAGTCTCCGGATTGTAGGTGCCTCCAGTGCCCCCGGGTGAGGGAAGGCCTTGGAAACCGCCGCCGCGATAGCCCTGTCCGAACCGGAAATAAGCCAATTGGTGCGGAGATATCTGGTACTGCGTACCGGTATCCACGGAGAAATTGTTCCAAGTAGCGGGCGCGTCGAAATAGCGGATGGTTTCACCGGTGCTAATGTAGTCATGCGTTTTTCTGTCCCAGGTCTCTCGTCCGCCGACGGACACGGACCACGCATCCGTTATCTTATAAATGGCGTGCCCGAAGAGTGCTTCGCTTCTCGATGTGCCCTGCTGATTGTTTCCGAGGATGGTACCCAGGATGTTGAAGCCTTCGGTGTCTTCGTATCGAAAGTTGGAGAAATAGCCGCCGAAAAGCCAGTCCAGCCTGCCATTGAGATCGAGCCCGCCATTCTTGTTCGACGCTAAGCGTACCTCCTCGGAAACCTGGCTGTAGTGCGCGGGATTATCCGGCGACCCCAGCAGCGGCAGTTCCACTGCGTCGGAGTCGGACACGTTGACGTGATGGTCATGAATGTAGCCTGTCAAGCTCGTCAATGTGACGGGTGTCAACGAGTAATCCATTTGCGACGTCACGTACACCGTATCGGAGCGCGTCGCGCCGGTGAGATCCGCGCTATTGGTGTTGGGCTGCGTGGGCGTGCAGAACCCAAACACTGCACACTCGATTGCGCCACGTTGTAGGGGGCCATTGGCGCCATAGTAGGAGATATCTCGCACGCCGCTTTGGGGATCGCGCCGCAACTCGGCGCGCGCCGAAACGTACCATTTGAAGTTGCTGGATGGCGTGAACAGTAGCGAGCCGCGAACTGTCTTGGCATTCACGCCGCCAAATTCCGTGCGGCCCGTGTACAGGTCCCGGACATAGTCGCCGCCCTCAGCGTACGAAATCGAGAAGTTGCCGGCAAGAATCCCCGAAATAATGGGAAAGTCCGAGCGCGCCTTCGCCCGGACCATTCCGAAACGCTCATAGCCGACCTGCACCTCACTTCCATAGTCTCCGGTCGGGCGCCTGCTGGTGATCATCAGCGCGCCCGTTGGCGCATTCTTGCCCAGCAAGGTGCCCTGCGGCCCACGTTCTATTTCGACCGACTGGACATCGAATAGATCGACGAGATTGCCGGAAAACGTGGGCTGATAGATGCCGTCAACGACAACCGCGATCGGGGGATCAATGGAGGGGTCATTACTGTCGCTGCCGAAGCCGCGCAAGAAAATGCTGGCCTGCGACACCGATGCCACACTGCGATGCAACTCCAAGCTGGGCGCCAGACCCGACAGATCAGTAAAACCGGTCACTCCCCGCTGCTCGAGATCGGCCGCACTCAGGGCCGTGATGGCAATCGGCACCGACTGGACGTCTTCGTTTCGTTTGCGGGCCGCGGTGATGATGATTTCTTGCAGAGCGCTCTGATCGGTGCCCGACTCGCCGGCCGTGCGAGGAGACTGGGCCGATTGCCCCACGGCATCCATGCCAATTACAACCGCAAAAGACGTCCACAGTGCGGCGATGTATGCCTTGAGCACGCGTTACCCCCAAAAAATTCCAAAATGTTCTTGTCGAGCCTCAGGTTGTCTGTCTACAGTAATACACGACGTTGTGTATTGATGTCAAACCAAGTCCAAGGACGGGCCGAAATTTGTGAATCGCTGTTGCCCCGGGGAATCGGCTGGGATAAGCCAGGGCAGTTGCGCGTAGTAGCGTCCGACGGCTTGGTGTTTACCAGCACTGAGGCTCATTGGATGAACGCTCAAATGCGCTTAGTGCACAAAGACTGCGCTCAAGGTGATGAGACGGCTGCCAACAAGGCTCTGAGTGAAGTAGATAGTCTATTAAGGGCGCACAAGCGCGCCTCGTAAAGTGTGGCGATTGAGAGCACGCCGGCAACAGATGCAAGCAAAGCTACGTCATAGGATAGCGCGGGACGTCACTGATCAGGCCAATCATGCGCTTGATGGGCACGACATTCGCGGCGGCGCGTAGCCCGTGCCAGTATTACAGCAATTCAAGTGCTCGGATTCGACGATGTATCGGTGCGGGTACAAGTGCGGGTATGCAGTTTTGTGTCCCGGGAAAGAAATCGCACAATCAATAATTTACGTTCTAAGTTCGAATCCTCTTTGCGGCACCAGCCCTCCTTCCAAGAACGTCCAGAGACGTCCATAAATAAGCAAAAAACACCATAAAAAAAGGCATATATCGTCCAATAATGTCCAGATTCACATCTCGACAGCCTGACCGAAGTGGGGGCATAACTGGGGGCATCGTCACTCTCCGAAAGGTCCATGCCCCCAAATGCTGACCGAAACTGCGATACGTGCCGCTAAACCGCGCGAGAATTCCTTCAAGCTGTTTGATGCGCTGGGTCTATACCTCGAGATAGCCGCGACGGGCAGCAAACTGTGGCGGCTATCTCGAG
>Ga0193753_10000232_pt1 | contig 54918 bp, 51 predicted proteins | sample H1c2metaG_FD_144925 | JGI IMG/M metagenome (GOLD analysis project Ga0193753, IMG submission 144925) | Soil microbial communities from a riparian zone of the East river system, Colorado, United States - H1c2 | ecosystem: Environmental > Terrestrial > Soil > Riparian zone | place: USA: East...
CGGGGAGGCTGCCGGGGTGCATGAGGCTGCGGCGGGGTGCGGAGGCTCCGGGTCTGCTGCCGTCGGGTCTGCTGCTGCCGGGTTCGTTGCTGCCGGGTTCGAGGAAGACAAGGTCGTCGTACCAGCGGATGGCGTCGGCCATGCCTGCCTGTTGGCAGAGCTGGAGGATGTTGGTGCAGCAGCCGAGGACGACGTGCTGGGAGTCGATGGTTTCGGCGAGGGTGGGGTGCTCGTAGGAGTAGGCGCGGCCGCCGATGTAGGGGCGGCGCTCGAGGAGCGTGACGCGGGCTCCGGCACTGGCGAGCGCGACGGCTGCGGAGAGGCCGGCGACCCCGCCGCCGACTACGATTGCGTCGCGAGGGGCGGTTTGTGGCAACTCGCTCACGAGAAGATCCGGTTGCGCGCGGCCTTGCCCATTCCCTGCCCCAGGATCGACAGCTTTGTGGGGGTGGGGACGCTGATGCGGTGGGTGAAGACATCGCTGCCAAAGCGGTGAATCCGGCGCAGAAGACGGTGGTAGATGGCGACGAGGACCCAGAGGGCGGCGCGGCTGTCGGCATCGATGAGGGGGAGCAGGCGGTCGGCGGAGGCGTAGTACCGTTCGGCCTGATAGCCGAGGCTGGAGAGCATGGCGCGCTCCTGGGGCTGAAGGGACGAACCGGCGGCGAGGGCCTGCACGCGTTCGATGGTGACGCCGAACTCCTGCAGTAGATCGAGGGGGAGATAGATGCGGCCACGCTCGGCGTCCTCTTTGACGTCGCGCAGGATGTTGGTGAGCTGGAAGGCGATGCCGGTCTCTTCGGCGAGCTTTTCGGCCCGGGGGTCGGTGTAGCCGAAGATTTTGATGCAGACCAGGCCAACGACCGAGGCGACGAGATAGCAGTAGCGGTAGAGGTCGTCGAAGGTGGCGTAGATCTGGAGCGTTGCCTGATCTTCGGGCAGGGGTTCGAGGTCCATGGTGGTTCCCTGGACCAGCTCTTCGAGGAGGGCGTCGGGGATGTTGAACTGCCTCTGGGTGTCGTTGAGGGCGAGGAAGACGGGGTCGTCGGAGAGGCCGGTGCGGCGGGCGGTGCGCCAGGACTCGACCCATTGGGCCATGATGGGCCTGCGCTCGGCGATGGGGAGGGATTCGTCGTCGGCGATGTCGTCGGCGCGGCGCATGAAGGCGTAGACGGCGCACATGGCGTTGCGCTTGTGCTCGGGCAGCACGCGGAAGGAGTAGTAGAAGTTCTTTGCCTCGCGCTGCGCGATGGCGCGGCAGACGGCGTAGGCCTCGGGAGTGGTCAAGGAGTGATCCCCGCGCGCAGCTTGCCGACGAGCGCCCCTGCAAGGAGGCTCAGCTTTTTTGTCCTGGAGACGACGGGCCTGCCGCGTAGGACGTCGAAGTCCTGGGCGGTGATGCCGTCGAGGATGGCCTCGCCGCCCTTGCGGAAGAGGTCGAGGGTGACGGCCAGTTCCCTGTCGACGTGCCGGCTGATGGCTCCGCCTTCGCGGAGCATCTTGCGGGTGCGGACGACGAGGCTCTGGATCATGGCGCGGAACTCGGGGGTGAAGACGCGGCCTTCGATCTGGCCCTCGTCGATGCCGAATCGGAGCATATCTTCGGCGGGGATGTAGCGGCGGCCGCGCTCGGCGTCTTCGACGACATCCTGCCAGAAGTTCGCGAGCTGCAGGGCGGTGCAGACTTTGTCGGAGAGCAGGGCGACGGACTCTTCGCGGTAGCCGCAGACCCAGAGGACGAGGCGGCCGACGGGGTTGGCGGAGTAGTGGGAGTATTCGAGGAGCTCCTCCCAGGTGTCGTGGGTAGTTTTGATCTGGTCCATGCGGAAGGCGTGGAGGAGGTCGGCGAAGAGGTAGCGGGGGAGGTCGCACTCGCGCACGGTCTCGTGCAGGGCGACGAAGACGGGGTGCATGGAGCGCTCGGGGGTGTCGTAGCACTCGTCGAGCATGGAGCCCCAGGCTTCAAGGAGGCGGGTGGCGATGGCGGGGTCGGCTACTTCGTCGCCCAGGTCGTCGGCGACGCGGCAGTAGGCGTAGATGCTCTCGAAGTGGGGGCGGACCTTGGCGGGGAGGAACCAGGTGGCGACGTGGAAGTTCTCGTAGTGGGAGGTGGCAAGCTCGCGGCACCAGAGCCGGGCCTCCTGGAGGGTGGGCCGCTCGAGCGGGGTGAGGTACTCCGGGGGGGCGCCGAGAAGGGCGTGCTGCGAGGCTGTCGTATCGCTCATCGCGGCACCTTTTTTGAGGGCACCTTTTTGGGGTTTCCGGGAGCGGCGGGGCTGGGAAAGGCGGTGTCGGGGAAGACGGCGGTTTTGATGTCCGGGGTGCCGGTGTTGCGGGTCATCATCTGGGCGAAGACTGCGGGGATCTTGTCGAGGGCGACGCGTCCGGTGATGTACTCGGCACACTTGAAGCGGCCGCTGGTGAGGAGATGGAGCGCCGTCCGGCAGGTGGCGGGGGTGTGGTGGAAGCTGGCCTTGAGGGTGATGTCTCCGTAGTGCAGGCGGTTGGTGTCGAGGCGAACCTTGGTGCCCCTGGGGGGGCCGCCGAAGAAGTTGACCACGCCGCCCTTGCGGACCATGTCGACCGACCACTCCCAGGTTGCGGGGGTGGCGACGGCTTCGATGACGATGTCGGCGCCACGGTGCTCAGGGGTGAGGGCGCGGGTGGCGGCGACGACGTCGTCTACATCGCCGATGCGGACGACGCAGGCAGCGCCGAATACTTTGGCCGTGGCGACCTGATCCGCGCGCTTGACGACGGCGATGACGTTGACGCCGGCAAGCTGTGCCGCGTGGATGAACATGAGCCCGATGGGGCCGGCGCCGATGACGACCATGGTGTCGCCGGGGCGGGCTCCGCTCTCTTCGAGGCCGCGGATGACGCAGGCGAGGGGCTCGGTGAGGGCGGCGTGCTCGAAGGGGACGCCGTCGGGGATGGTGAGGGTGTTCTTCTCTACGATGCGGGCGGGGATCCGGATGAACTCGGCGTAGGCTCCATTGTTAAAGAGCAGGTCTTCGCAGAGGTTCTGCTGGCCGTGAGTGCAGAAAAAACAGACGTCGCAGGGGGCGGAGTTGAGCGCGACGACGCGGTCGCCCTCGCGGAAGGCGGTGACACCGGCTCCGACGCTGGCGACGACGCCGGCGAGCTCGTGGCCGAAGGGCATGGGCGGCTTGAGCATAATCGCATGGTAGCCGCGGCGGTAGACCTTCAGGTCGGTCCCGCAGGTGAGCGCGGCGCCCACGCGGACGAGGATTTCGCCCTCTGCGGGCTCGGGTATGGGGACCTGTTCCATTCGCAGGTCTTCCTTGCCGTACAGAACCGCTGCTTTCATCTCATACATCATCCTCCCTATCTTCTCATTCAAGGGCTTCGGTCCGCATCTCTGTTCCACTTCCGCAATTTTCTCAAGAAGATGCAGTCTTCGGCGGAGGCTCCGCATCTGATACATTGAGCCAGATACCGACATGCCATTCGTCTCCCCAAAGGTCTTCGCCAAGCAAACGATTGCCGCCGTCCAGGAGTACTCGATCCTGTCCTGGCATGCGGTCGCGAATATGTTCTCGCGCCCGCGCTACTGGGCCGACATCTTCACGCAGATGGACTCGATTGGCGTGGGCTCGATGCCGATTGTGGTGCTGACGGGATTCTTTACCGGCTGCGTGCTGGCGCTGCAGTCGGCGACGTCGCTGCAACAGTTCGGGGCCGTGAGCATGACCGGGAACCTGGTGGCGCTGTCGATGGTGAAGGAGCTTGGCCCGGTGCTGACCGGCCTGATGGTCTCCGGGCGCAACGCCTCCGGAATGGCCTCTGAGATCGGTTCGATGAAGGTAACCGAGCAGATTGACGCGATGCGGGCCCTGGGAACCGATCCGCTGCGCAAGCTTGTGACGCCACGGCTGTACGCCACCATCTTCATGCTTTTCTTTCTGACCATCCTGTCGGACGCGGTGGGTATTGCGGGTGGCGCGTTGGTGAGCGTCTCGCTGCTGGGGCTGAATGCCTCGTCCTACTTCCACAACTCGTATCGGGCACTCCAGTACGGCGATGTGGTCCAGGGGCTTACCAAGCCGCTGTTCTCAGGGTTCATCATCGCTACGGTCGGCTGCTACTTCGGCATGAATACCAAGGGCGGAACGCAGGGGGTTGGCCGGGCCACGACCCAGGCGGTCGTGATCTCCTCGGTATTTATCATTATCGTGGACTTTGTCGTCAGCCGGGCAATGATCGGCATCTTCGGCAGGTGACCCAGACGATGCCAGAAGACCTCGACAGCAACCGCCCGCAGGAGAGCCGAAACGACGCTGGCGCCGGGGAACCGGTGGTGGTGGTCGACGACATTTCGATTACGTTCGACGTGAAGCCGGTCCTGCAGAACGTCTCCTTTACCGTCCAGCGAGGAGAGACCCGAATTATTCTTGGCCCTGCGGGGGGCGGGAAATCTGTCCTGATGAAGCTGGTGAACGGACTGATCAAACCGGACTCCGGCAGCATCCATGTCTTCGGCGAGAACGTTACGGCGATGCCCGAGGTCCAGCTCTTCAAGCTGCGGGGGCGCATCGGGATGGTATTTCAGGAGTCGGCGCTGTTCGACTCGCTCTCGGTGGAAGACAATGTTGCCTATCGCCTGCACGCAGATGGCGTCCCCGAAGAGGAGTCGCACAGGCGCGTGGTGGAAGCCCTTCAGTTCGTTGAACTTGAGCAGACCATGGAGAAGTTTCCCTCCGAACTTTCCGGCGGGATGCGACGCCGTGTTTCGATTGCCCGCGCCATTATCACGAAGCCGGACCTTATCCTCTACGACTCCCCGACGGGCGGCCTGGACCCGATCACCTCGACGACGATCGTCGACCTGGTGGTGAAGCAGCGTGACGTCTCCCACACGACGTCGCTCTTGATCACGCATCGTCTGCAGGACGCCTTTCTGCTGGCGAGGAGCCGGTTCAACACGGCGACGGGCAAGGTGGACCCGATTCCGGACAATGGCATCGACGACAGCACGAAGTTTCTGGTGCTGAACGAAGGGCAGGTCGTCTTCGACGGCACGACGCGTGAGCTGGTGGGTACGAGCGATCCGTGGCTGAAGGAATATCTTTCCTGAGCTGCTATCGCTTGCCCTGCTTCCATTCTTCGTAGGAGATTCGCGGCAGGGTGAGGAGCGCTTCCCTGGTTCTGGTGTAGAGGCCCAGCCCGTTCATTCGGCCGATGGCGTGCAGCTCGTCCGCCTTGATGTAGGGCCCGGAGGGGTCGAGATATTTGTCCTCGACATAGATGGAGACCACTCTGCCCAGGATGATTCGGGACCTGCCGATCTCCATGGTTGTGTACTCGCGGCATTCGAGCGCGGCGTGAGCCTGCTGGATGCGAGGCACTTTGACCACACTGGATGGCGCTGTGGTGAGGCCAGCCATCTGCAACTCGTCGACCTCGGGCGGAAAGTCGGTGGCGCAGATGTTCATCTGGGGGAGGAGGTCCTCGGTGACGACGTTGACCACAAACTCTCCGGTGCGGCGGATATTTCTGGCGGTGTCCTTGGGGACGAAGCCGCCGGTCGGCCTGTCCGTAACGCCCATCGCGATGATCGGCGGGTCGGTGCAGACGTAGTTGTAGGCGCTGAAGGGTGCGGCGTTGAGGCCGCCACTCTCGTTCATGCTGGTGACCCAGGCAATGGGCCGGGGCGCGACCAGCCCGATCAAAAGGTTGTACGTCTCGCGTCCCTTGGCTTTTTCTACGTTGAATTCCATGGCGGGTCCCCTGTAGTGCGCAGCTTACCTTAGCGTGGGGTTGATGGGAACTTCGGGGGGATGACGGCTTCTTTTGGGCGAAAGGCGCCCTGCGCGGGCGACGCCCACTTCGTGGGGGGTTATACGGCTTCGCCTACTGCCTCCCGTTGGTCGGCGGGAGATTCTTTGCTGCGACCAACGGGAGCACCACCCGAAGGGGTATACACGTCACGAAGTGACCGCCCCACGCGCAGTGGGACCGGCCGTCAGGCCATAGCAGCGAATAGGTCGATACGGTCTAGGGTTTGGCTCTGGGGGGTTGGCTGGTCGCAGTTTTTGGGGGGGGAGGCACAGGCAGGGTGTAGATCACCTCGCCGGGCCGGGTGTAGTGGAGCTCTTCGCGGGCTTGATGCTCGATTGCATTCGGGTCGCTCTGCAGCCGGTCCACGTGCCCCTTCAAGAGCTCGTTCTCGCGCTGCAGGCTGCGCGTTTGAAGAGCCAGACTCTGGGCGTCCTGCCGCTTCTGCTGGTAGACCGTCAGGCCGTTTTGTCCGAAGATGACGTGATATCCCATTGCGATGGTGAGTACGGCAGCCGCCGCTGTCGCGATCTTCCGCCAACCGGTATGGGCGCGCTGGTACAGACGACCCATGGCGGTCGACTGCTTCGTACCATTGCGCACTCCGTTCGGACGAGTCATGCCTTTTCAAGTACAAATTTCGCGGCGTCTACCGTCAAGTGGAAAACCCTCTCTATCGGCGAGAGGTACCAAGTTCGTACCTGAACTGCCCGTCTTCCGCAATTCTTCTGCTAAAGGACTGAATTCCGCTGCAAACGTACCGGATCAAACGAATCAGTGCAGGAACCTTTGCACCTTGATATCCTGCTGATGTTGATGCAAATCCTCTTTGCCATCTCGATCGTCAGCTTCTTCGCGCTTGTCTGGGCTGGCATTGCAGTTACGCGGCACATTCGCACCAGCCAGAGGCGCAACAGAACCTCTTCTGAAACGCATCAGGACTTCGCCGAACATCTGTTTGCGGCGGTGGCCAACGAAACCGAGCGCGTGCCTCGCGCCGTACCACCGCAGACGATGAAAGAGATCGCGGCGAACAAGAGCTGGAACATGCAGCCGGAGTCTCTGACGGGCCTTCCGGCGAATGGGAGCGGGATTGCCGGGGATCCGTCGATCACCGGTACGCTGGTGGAACGGCGCAGTACCGGCAGCCTGACGAATCCGCCTCTGCCTCGAAATCTTCACGCCAACGCATCCAACGACTTCTTCGATCAGGCAACTTCACCGAGGCGCTACTAGCGCGAAAGGACCTGCTGCATGCAATCCACACTTCCCTCCCACTCTGGCCTTACGCATTCCTCCGGCACTCTCTCCGGGTCGCTTCCGGCGTCGCTGGCTGGCAAGGTCATCCTCACCGTTGCCGCGACGTTATTTGTAGCCGTGTGCGCCCACGTCTCGGTGCCTCTTCCCTTCACGCCGGTGCCGATTACGCTGCAGAACTTTGCCGTTCTTGTGGTGGGCCTGGTGCTTGGGCCGGTTGCCGGATTTTCGGCGATGGTGCTGTATCTTGCCGAAGGCGCGATGGGCATGCCGGTCTTCAATCCAGGTGGACTGGGTGGCGTGGCGCAGTTGCTGGGGCCTACGGCCGGCTACCTTTTCTCGTACCCGTTAGCGGCTGCGGCCGCGGGCTGGGTGGTGCGCGCGATGCGCAATGTCGAGTCGCGCTTTACGCGTGGCGTCGTCGCAACAGTTGTGGCAAGCGCCTTTATCTTCGTGATGGGCGCGGGCTGGATGGCCCATGTCCTGCACCTCGGGGTAGCCGCTACCTGGGCGCTTGCCGTGGCTCCCTTTCTTCTGGGAGAGGTGATTAAAATTACCGCCGCCGCAGGAATCTTCAGCACGCTGCAGCGCTGGCAGCGGTCTTAACGGGCCTGAGACACTTCCCTGCTTTCCCTACGCCGAGCCTTTGCGGCCCGGTCGCGCACCTCAATCTCGTTTCAGCATCCCAAGGATTACCGAATCATGACCGCTACCAGCACTACAGTTCAAGAGATCAGCATTGCCCACAGCCCAGACTCCGATGACGCTTTCATGTTCTACGGGCTGGCCACGAATAAGGTCCGTGTCCCAGGCTTCAAGTTCACCCACACCCTGACGGATATCGAGACGCTGAACCACCGGGCGATCAACGAAGCCTTTTACGACGTGACGGCAATCTCCTTCCACGCGTACCCGTACCTTCAGGAGAAATACACGCTGATGGCATGCGGCGGCAGCGTCGGCGAGGGATACGGCCCGATGATCGTCTCCAGCCGCAAGATTTCGCTGGACGAGGTGAAGAAGACGCGCATCGCTATTCCAGGCACGCTCACCACGGCCTACCTGACGTTGAGGCTGTTCGCCCCTGAGATCGAGACGGCGGTCGTACCGTTCGACAAGATCATTCCCGCGGTTGTGGCGGGCGAGTTCGACGCCGGGCTCATCATCCACGAAGGGCAGTTGACCTATGCCAACGACGGCCTGGTGAAGCTGCTCGACCTGGGGCAGTGGTGGCGCGAGGAGACGGGGCTTCCCCTGCCGCTGGGGGGGAATGCCATCCGTAGGTCGCTTGGCGCTGAGACGCTGCTGACTACGACCAATGCCCTGCGCGACAGCATCCAACATGCGCTGGACCATCGCGACGAGGCGCTGGCCTATGCAATGCAGTTCGCCCGCGACCTTGACCCCACGCTGGCCAACCGCTTCGTCGGCATGTACGTCAACGAGCGCACACTCAACTACGGCGAGGATGGCAAAGAGGCCATTCGCAAACTGCTTGACATGGGCTTTGAGCGCGGCATCATTCCCTTGCGGGCGAATGTGGATTTCGTCGGCTAGCGAAAGAGCTTGCAGCGTCGAAATGACGCTGCAAGCTGTGTTATCTTTAATAAGTCGATTGGCTGTCAGGCTGGCTTTAAGGCGTGTCTCAGCGATCGATGACTTCCCCCTCTTTCGAGAGATACAAGCTGGACGCGTAGCTCAGTTGGTAGAGCATTCGACTCTTAATCGACTGGTCGTAGGTTCGATCCCTACCGCGTCCACCACTTTTCTTCCAATCTCTCAAGCACTTACAAGTACCAGCCGTTTGCTCCTTACGATGCGTTTTCCAAAACCTGACCAAAAACCTGACCAAACTTTTTTCGCCGGTTGCGCTGGTTGATCGCAACCCGCAGTGGTTCCAGTTCCTGGTGCTGATACGGCTCCATCGACTTCAGGTCAGCGTGCCCCATGGACTTGCTTACTGCGAAGGCATTGCCGCTTTTTTCCATCGTGTAGGTGCCGTAGGTGTGCCTTGCTGAATACGGGACCAACTTCTTATCCAGTCCCGCCCTCCCTCGGCAGCCTGGAAGCCCTTGGCGATCATTGTGAGATGACCGGACTTCGAACGAGAGGATGGAAAGACCCAGCCCGCTTTTCTCGATCCGCACCACGCTCGCAACATGGTCTTCATGCGGTCGCTCATCGGTACGAAGCGGGTGGCGTTATCCGTCTTGCCCTCCGGAACCCAGATGCGGTTCTGATCCCAGTAGATGTTTTCGATCCGCATGGGAAAGACCTCATCCGGTCGCATGCCGCTGTCCTGCAGGATGACCACGACCAGCCAGGCCTGCTGCCTGAGCCGTTTGATCCTGCGGTGTTCGACCGGTTCTAAATAAGCCTGCTCAAGTTCATCCTCTGCCCGCTCATCTATCATCCGATCCCGCCCAGGAGCCTTTGATAACCTGATCTTCGGAACATCCCGCAATAGCTTCCATTCGACGGCCTTGTTCTGCATACGCTTCAAGGTACGCAGAGCCTGGTTCGTGTAATGGCCGGTGCAGGTCACCGTCTCCTTCTTTTCTTCATACCTCCCCTCCTTATCTTTCTTCTTCCTGTTAAGCAGCGGTCGTTCAAAGACAATTGCCTCGGCCACGTCTTGCGAGATGTGGTCGATCCTTATGCCCGCAAGCTTGGACAGACGTAACAACCGCCATCCGTAACGGTAATATCTCTTTCCGTTGGGTGTCAGTTGCTGTGAATTGTCCACCCATTCCAGAAACCGTACCGCAAAGTCTCTGAGAACAGGAGGCTTCTTTCTGCCCAGCTCGATGGCATCGCCTTGCTGCAGGCGTGCCAGCAGCAAGGCTTCGACAACCGCCGCAGCGGTCTTCTTGGTTTTCTTCGTGCTCTTGCGGTACCGTTCTCCATCGAAGTAGAACGAGTACCACCAGTAACGACTATCTTTGGGACGAAACAGAGACAAGGTGTTCCTCCATGTGTGCCCGCACAGACGGAATACGCTCGCTCTCATGGACCAACGATGCCGCCGAGTCCGCCGACTTGTCGAGGACGCGCGCATAGTAGATGAGAACGGTATTGGGTCGCGAGTGGCCAAGGCGCTGTTGCACCGCCTTGATCGGAGTGTTGGCCTCCACCATCTGTGTCGCTCCCCAGTGCCTCAGCAGGCGCCAGGTGATGTGCGGCAGGCCAAGTTCTCTGGCCACCGGCTGAATGCGCCGTGCCAGAAGAGTCTCGTGCCAGATGGGGCCGGACTTCATGATCGAACCATTCTTAATACGGTTCGGAAACATCCGGTCTTCCTCCTGCCCGTTGACGCGTTCCTTCAACGTGAGCAGACGTTCGACGTCGGCCTCCGTCAGTCGGATCGGACGATTCATGCGGTGGTACTTGGGTGTGTGCAACTCACCCTGGTTGACCGCGCAAACGATCTTAAGCTCGCGCTTCTCCGCATTGAGATCCTTCCACTTGAAGGCGATCTCCTCCGGACGAATCGAGGTCACAGCAATGAGCCAGGTCGCGGTGGCGATCGGCTCCTCCAGACGGTTGATCAGCAGTGAGAGCTGATCGCCTGTCGGGAGTTCCTGCTCTTCCTTGATTCCCTCTGGCGGAAGATCCGCGTTACGGGCGGGATTGGACGGGATGTATCCGTACTTCACAGCGGCAACGAAGATGGAGCTCAAACCCACTTCAGATTTCTGAGGGTCTGAACTGCCTTGCCTTCGCTTGCCTTCTGGTTGATGAACTGCTGTACCGCCTCCGGGGTGATTTCAGACAGCTGCATCGGGCCAAACTCAGGGAGGAAGTGGGCGCGGATATTGGTTTCGTACCCATGCACCGTGGTTCCCTTTCTTGTTGACCAGCTTCAGCGTGCGGTATTTTTGGATGAAACCGCGAAATGTCATCATCTTTCTCGGGCGGGACGAGCCGCTGTTAATGGGTTCAAGGATGACGCCCAACTTCTGCCGCGCAGCTTTCTCCGAGAGATCCTTCTCCGTGCCAAGGTAGACGGAGCGCCGTTTGCGCGCCTTCTTCCCCTCCTCGGTGATGATGTCATCTCGATAGAAACCCTCCCAGTAGGGTGGACGTACATCCTTACGCAGCCGGACGCTGCCGGCCTGGAATCGTTTTTGTGCCAATTTGAAATGCCCCTTTCCATTGATTGGGGCACTTCCGTCGGATGATTCCAGCCTAGCACCGGCCAGATGCCGCTCGTGCTGATGGATGTAGTGGAAAACCTGCTCCAGGTCGAACCGGAGGGATCTTGGGCCGAAGCGGACAACTGGCAGGGGCTCACGACAGGATTCCATCGTCCGTTGGTAAATCCAGCTGGAGCTCACTTTGAGGACGTCGCACAGTTGCGTCACCGTAAGCAATTGAGGCAAGCCAGCGCCTTTTTCCCTATGCACTACTGGGTTCCCGAGTTGTGTCGTGATTGAGCCCATCTCCCAACCGCCATAAACCGGGGGGCCTGCCTGCAGGCGCGACCCGCGAGTTCTTGGGTTGTAAAACAGGCCTAAAACTCGGTCAAATTTGCACCGGGCAATTCCTGCATGGGGCTCAATCGTAGGGACTTATCTCGCAAATCGTCAGTGAACAGCTCGAGAGACGAGAAGAGCCTATCAGGGGCGGGAGCCTCGAAGGAGTATCTCGACGAATGTCCGCGCTTTTGCAGGCCAGTCTTCTGCGCTGCCGGCGGTGGAGAGGCCGTAGATGGAGCGCAGTAAGTCCATGGGATCGATGTCCGGACGAAGGTCGCCGCTGGCGACGGCGCTGCTGGCCAGAGAATTGGCAGCATCTTCCATGACCTGCCCGCTCTGCTGAAACACTCGCGAAGGGCCGCCAGCCATTGCGTTCAATGCGGGGGCGATGATTTTCTTCGCGGCGATGTAGTCGATGAAGACCAATAGCCACGCTCGCAGGGCCTCTATGGGGGGGAGTTCGGCGGACAATTTCTTCTGCGCCGCCGCCAGTTTCTCGACTTCCGTAATGTAGACCGTCGCCAGCAGCTCATCGCGTGTGGAGAAATGGCGGTAGAGCGTGCCGGGGCCGATCTTAGCGCGCCTCGCAATTTCGTCCATACTGGCGTCGGCACCGCGGCGGGTAAAAACCTGCCTTGCAACCTCAAGGATGCGCTCGCGGTTACGCTGTGCGTCGGAACGAGGCTTGCGGACGGTTTTGGGGGCGACTGATTTTTTCATGGAAACTTTTCTGAAACCGGAGGCACTCTCCGGTAATCATATATTGCGTAACGGAGACTAACTCCGTTTTAATCCCGGGCTCAGGCCCGTGTCAAAGAGTTTTACAGGAGAGTGCAGTATGGCAGCAAAATTTGGAGCGAAATCGACGACAGAAGACGTCCTTACAGGCGTTGATCTGAAGGGCAAAAGGATTCTGGTGACCGGTGTTTCAGCGGGTCTCGGTGTAGAAACAGCGCGTGCGCTCGCGGCCCATGGCGCGAATGTTGTGGGCACGGCGCGCGATCTGGACAAGGCGAAGCGGACTACCCCCGAAGTGAGCAAGGCCGCGGCCGAGAGTCGATCTAGCTTCGAGGTGATTGAACTCGATCTCTCCAGCCTGAAGAGTGTGCGTGCCGCTGCGGACAAGCTGGTATCCGATGGTCGTCTGTTCGATATAGTCATCGCCAATGCCGGAGTAATGGCGACTCCGTTCGGCAAAACAGAGGATGGATTCGAAACGCAGTTCGGCACGAATCATTTGGGTCACTTTGTCTTTGTGAACCGCATCGTCAAACTGATTAAGAATGGCGGACGGCTGGTGAACCTTGCCTCCTCAGGACACCGTTTCAGCGATGTCAACCTGGACGATCCAAGCTTTGAGACGACGCCATACGAGCCGTTTGCGGCATACGGACGCTCGAAGACTGCGAACATTCTTTTCGCAGTGGAGTTCGACCGCCGGCACCGTGATCGCGGCGTGCGCGCTACGGCTGTGCATCCTGGCGGCATTGCGACGGAGCTCGCGCGGCATATGCCGGATGGCGCCATCGAAGCTTGGATCCAACAGATCCAGGAACAACGTGCCGCAGCAGGTGAGCCGCCTTTCGAATTCAAGTCGGTCCCCGAGGGTGCGGCGACATCGGTCTGGGCGGGAGTAGTTGCGTCTGCTGATGAAGTCGGAGGCAAGTACTGTGAGGACTGTCAGGTCGCCGAGCTGCTTCCTGCTGACTCGCCAGTGAGCGCCATCAGCAGGGGCGTGCGCGGTTATGCGCTCGATCCCGACAGCGCAAAAGCTCTCTGGAAGAAGAGCGAAGAGATGGTCCGCGAGACGTTCGCATAAACATTGAACGGAACGGCAGTTTCTTCTCGAGGAGACTGCCGTTCCACCGAACGAGTTCCTCCTCCAGCACCTTCCCCTGAAATCCCACAAGTGCATTCATCCAGACTGATCGCAGTCCGTTAGCGCCAGCCCAAAGCGGGGGCCACCGTCGTGAGAATTGCCTCCAATACATGCGCATTGTAGGCAACGCCTAGTTGGTTCGGGACAGTCAGCAAAAGCGTGTCTGCCTCCGCAATCGCCTCATCCTCCTTGAGTTGCTTGACCAGCACATCCGGTTCGGCCGCATAGGTCCGGCCAAAAACGGCCCGTTTGGGCCCATCGATGTAGCCGAACTGATCCCCATCCTCACCTCCCCGGCCGAAATAGCTACGATCCCGGTCGTCAACCAGCGCGAAGAGGCTGCGGCTGACGGAAACACGCGGAGTCCGAGTGTGGCCGGCCTCCTTCCAGGCTGCACGAAAGACACGGATCTGGTTGGCCTGCTGGACGTGAAAAGGTTCGCCGGTCTCGTCGAATTTGAGTGTTGATGATTGAAGATTCATTCCGAGCTTCGCGGCCCAGGCAGCCGTCGCGTTGGACCCCGCGCCCCACCAGATGCGGTCTCGCAGACCGTCAGAGTGCGGCTCAAGCCGCAGCAGACCCGGCGGGTTAGAGAACATCGGTCGAGGGTTAGGCTGAGCGAAGCCTTTGCCCCCGAGCAAGTCGAGAAATTTCTCAGCATGCCGCCGCCCCATGTCTGCGTCGGTCTCGCCTTCGGCTGGATTGTGGCCAAAATGGCGCCATCCCTCGATCACCTGCTCAGGTGAGCCGCGGCTGATCCCCAACTGCAGGCGTCCGCCCGCAATGAGATCGGCGGAGCCGGCGTCCTCCACCATGTAATGAGGGTTCTCATACCGCATATCGATCACGCCGGTGCCGATTTCAATTTTCTTCGTTCTGGCTCCGATCGCCGCAAGCAGTGGAAACGGTGAGGCCAGTTGCTGAGCGAAGTGGTGAACGCGAAAATAGGCTCCGTCCACCCCTAATCGCTCGGCCTCCACCGCCAGATCGATGGACTGTAACAGCGCGTCCGCTGCAGTCTGGGTTTGTGATTGTGGTGAGGGTGTCCAGTGGCCGAATGAAAGGAAGCCAATTTTTTTCATAGCTAGATAGTGCCTTTCGTTGCTCTCAAGACAGCTTTGTTCTAATTCGATCGTTGACCTTGAGAACAGTCTTTAGGTCGCTGACCGCAGTTCCAAAAAAGAGTCGCTTCACAAAATCGCGGGTAGGCGTTTCGCGCTTTTCTAGCAACTCCATACCGGATTTCGTGATCTAGGTGGACATCTGACGCCGATCATCCTCCGCACGTTCTCGCAGACCCCACCCTGCCCTTTCCATGCGATCCAGCAGCCGCGACATCTCGGGCGTCGCCGTCACCATCCGTTCCGATATTTCGTTCCGGCAAAGTCCATCCGTCCCAGAGCCCCGGAGTATTCGCAAGACGTTGTACTGTGATGGTGTGATGTCGCAGGGCCGAAAGAATTGATCGACGGAATAGGACAGTTCTGACGCTGTGCGAAGAATGCTCAGGTACACTTCCTGCTCTAACGACACAAATGGTCGATTCTGCTTCAGAGCCGTAGCTAGAGAAGATTTCTGAGTGCGGGCCATAACCTATTCTTTCATTTCCGCCTAGTGGATGTGTTTTGGGCCCAGAACCCAACGCCGATTCCTCCAGCGAACCCAATCCCACTGCTTGCCGGCAAACCTCAGCCGAACCCAAGCGCGGAAAATATTGCCAACACCAAGTTAGACGTGTATGCAGAACACGAACCCCTCTTTGGTTTGTCATGTCTACGTGCCGATTGCCAGTACGTCTTCGGCGAGCGCAAATAGCCATGGACTCACGTGGGAGCACTCCTCCGCAGACCTGAGCTTCCCGCTGCCGTTCCGCAATAGAGGATTACTACGACCCTGCTTTCATCGTCCAATAGCTATGTCTCTGACTACTCTTTCCTTTTCAGGAGCGCTCAGATGCCGTCGTCTGAGGCGGCGCACTCTCTCCGCATGCTCAAAGCCTCACGACCTCGACCCAAATAACCCGGAGCAAAGACACATGCACTCAAATCAGTTGCGGACGTCTCAAACTCCTAAGGTAGTCGAATGCTTCGGTCTTACAGACGATGACGCAGTATGCCCTGGAAAGAGGGGCGTTTCGATGCTCGATTCATTGCATCTTGCTAAGGTCGTTAAAGGTGATCTTGCCTGGCCTTAGAAGCAGCATCAGGAGGAGATAAACAATCACCACCCACACGATGAGGACGAATGCATCTGACGTCGCAAGTGTGTAAGCCTGCCCCCGCACTTGTAGGCCAAGAATAGTGGCTGCACGTTGCTGTGCCTCTAACCCGTCAGTGGATCGAGGCAGTACTCCGCCCGCCAGCATCCGCATTCGCTGACCGGTAAGCCAGCTACCCCTTTGGACATAGAGCCCCAGCATGTTGGAGTGAAACTGCTCCCGCACGGCAATGAAGTGAGTCATAGCAGCTACGCCGATCTGGCCGCCGAAGATTCGCATCAGGTGCATGAATCCGGAGAATGTGGCGACGTTAGTGGCGCTTGTCAGGGCGCCCGAATCGAGCGCCTCAAGGACAATGCTGCTCACCAAACCGATGTATGCGCCTGCCAATCCGAGAGACAGCAGAAGCTCCACTATTTCGAAGCTATTTCCCGACCAAGAAGTATCCACGTGGGACCAAAGCCAACAGCATATCGCGCACACGGTGAGCCCGAGCGCCAGGACCAGCCGCGAGTTCGTGTAAATAATGATTGTGGCCACCAGCCACACTACCGTGAACATCGGCAGGGCCACCCACGCGAGCGTGTGTCCGGTCTCCAGCGCCCGGTAATGTTGGATGTTGCCGAGGAAGCCTGGCACGAGAACAATAGTGGCCAGGTGCATGAACTTGAACACGAAGATGGATGTGGCCAGGATGATGATGTTCCGAGTGTTCAGAAATTTAAGGTTCACAATTGGATTAGGCTGGACGATACGTCTCAGGATAGTTGCCCCAAACAGAAGGAGTCCCGCGACGAGCATGCCGACGATAGTACTGGAGTTCAGCCAGTCCAGCCTCTGTCCTTGATCCAGAGCCCCGTATAAAAGAGCAAGGCTCAAGCTGAAGTAAATGAACCCGTGCCAACTAGGCTTGGGGTCTGCATTGGTCCGGCGTGGAATCCCGAAATGAACACAGACCATCATCAATGGGGTGAATAGTGCGGCAGTCCAGAAGATCCAGTGCCAGGAAAGATGGTCAATGTACCATCCCTCCAAGAACGAGGCAATGTTACTGACGAAAACGATGTCCGCGGCATAGGCTGCGATGCCGAAGATGACCAACCGCTTCGGAAGGTTGGTCAACACGAAGGTCATCGTGAGAGAGTAGAAGGTGCCTGACGCGAGACCTGCGACGATCACCAGCGTTAACATTACCTCGTAGTTCGGCGCAAACGGCAGCAGGAAAGATGCGGCCGTGAAAATCGCGGCCGCGGGTAGCAGAATTCTGCGCGGACCCCAAAAGGCGTTCACGAAGACCACAAATACGCCACTGAACATCGTCGCCATGTTGAATGCGGTTGGAAGCCAGGATGCATCATCGAAACTGATGCCGAGGGCACCTCGCAGATCGGGGAGACCGACGCTCAGTAATCGGCTGCTCAGCGTAGCGAGCCCCGCGCCCAAAAAGACCGCCACAATTCCCACGTAGGGGTTAGTGGTGGATTGGGACTGAACGGATTTTGGGAGGGGAGATTGACCTGGAGCCTCTGAGGTCGTCATTTGGGAAATCTCCGTTCGGGTCGGCCATAAGAATGAGAGTGGGTTCACCAATCATGCAGAACGACGATTTCACACGATGTTCCATGCTTGTCGTCATGTTAGTCATCGGCTTGAGAGCCGCCAATTACATAAAGCTGGTATCGCGCGGCTATGTTCCTGGCTAAAGACGTGCCGATCGAGCAATTGAGCATTCGCCATATAGGAGCGTCTGATCGAGTCGGATTAAGGAACGCCGCAACTGTGTTCACACAGTTCCATGTTTATGGAATTCACAAGACCGGAAACTGCAGTTAGCATTTTGAACGTTATAGGATTCGTACTTCTCGACGTGGAGCATCGTTTATGAAGCCGCAACCTGAAATCGGCAATACTCAGCTCTTAGGAGAGGAAAACAAACTTGCCGAACTTGAGCGCCAGAAAAGCATAATCGAGACTGAAGACCATCGCGGATTCGGCGATGCCATTCGCCTTATTCGGCTTAAGAGTGAAATGGAAGCTCTCGAAGAAAACATTAGGCACGACAGGCAACGAGCCAAAGACAATCGTGGCGGATGAGAATAGTTATCCCAATTACGCTAGCCGAGTTTTCGTCTGAACGGTTTCGCCTTAACGGTGAAATCACGAAGAGAACATTCTCCATGCAGCTAAGTACTCAGAGCTTTCAAAAGGGAGTCCGACGCCCGCCGAGTTCGCCTTCGCACTGATTGATCCGATCCAGCACTTCGCGTTCAGCCAGAACCGCAATCCCAACTTGAGTGGAAGGCGTCCCAGAGCCCGCCAAATCCGTCGTCCTCATCTGTCATGACTTAGATGTTCTAGACGTCCCGATGACGTAACCCAGGAGAGCCGCGAGGTTCCCTCGTCTTTTCCTCGCGTTGAGTTCTTTCATTCGCTTCTCCTGGATATTCCCGTCGCGCCCCGACAAATTGCTCCCGGCAGTTACAGGGACGGAGTGACGACACGCGGCAAGAAGAGCCCCAGATCCCCGACGGCCTGCGGCAAGGTGTCAACGACTAGCCGGGTCGCGAACGACCCCAACATGAAGGGCACCTACTTTGGATACGACGGCCCCGCTGACCCCTAGAACGACTCCGTCGTTTGTCACTACACATTTATCCTTGCATGGCACTATTCGCCTAACGCCTGAGGCAATAGACCTCCTTTGCCCTTCTCTCCTTCTAATCGAGAACCTGAATGCCAAACTCCGCTATCCGGTCTTTGGAATCTGTGAGATTCGGTGTGATGGGATAACCCTCTTTGATCCATCTCTTCAATCCACCCTCCAATATCCAGACCTCTGGAATTCCTTTCTTGCGAAGGGCGAGAGCAACCCGAGCACTTGTGATCTCGCGCACAGAGGAACAATAAAGAATAATCTTCAGGTTGTTAGGCATGATCACTCTGGAACGACGACGAAGTCTTGCCGGATCGATTCGGATTGCTCCGGGGATCCCTACGTTTATGTCGTCGGCTTCGAAACCGAGCAGGTCGATGATTACGATTTGGGAATCGCGATTCAGCCTTGCGTTTAGATCCGCCGGGCTGATCCTTCGCAGGTGAAGATAGTGAATCATTTGAACGAGAAGCATCATGCGCCAGCCAACGTAAAGAATCAGCGGAACCCCTATCCCGAACACGAGGACGTTACTGAACCGGTCGAGAAGGGCTTCCACAGAGTCCAACCTGTCTGCGAAGAAATATCCCAAGCCTGCGTAGAGTGACGACCAAAGCAATGCGCCGATCGTATCGTAACCCATAAATATTGCGCGACTCGCGCCTTCGGCTCCAGCCAATGGGGGTGTGATGCCATCAAGGCCTGGCAGAAATTTTATGACCATGACGGATGACAGCCCCCATCGCTCGAAAGAATTCCTCGCCCGTTGAACGCAAAAGCGGGGATCTGCACTCAAACTGCAAAGCAATCTGATAATTCTGCTGCCCCACCGTCTGCCAGCCTCGAACCAAATAAGATCTGCGGCAAGACATCCGAGGGTGCCGACTGTAAGAACACCACAGAAGTTTAGTTCGCCTCTTCCTGCGAGCGCTCCCGCCGTCATTAGGAAGAAGACGGCAGGGACAGGAAGGGAGAGTTGTCTTCCAAATACCGCCACCCAAAGAAACGGGTACGTAATTCTAACTATATTGTGCATGTCAGCAGGGAATCTCCCCTCCTAGCTACGACTCGGATAGGCGGGCTCGCACAGTGCAAACCATCGGTAAAGGGCATCCATCGGATCGAGCGAATAGGCCGAGCTACGCAAGTAAAGAGCATCGCTGTCCGATCACCCGATCTCGTAATCTGTTTAGACTGGCCGCTTACGCTACGTTACAATTTCGTCGATTGGTACCCAAAGCAACTGCGGTTTCAATGCTATGAGCACCTCACACAAAGCCGCCATTACATCTTTAACGTAGTCAAGCTCCGATAGTATTTCAGGTCTGATATCAGAATCGGAACCGCATAGCCGTCTGGCCTAAAGCATGGTCTGGCGGATCAACTGCACGCGGAGATTGTCAAAGGCTCGCTCACCCCAGGGGAGAGGATCGTCGAGCGCGTTTGGGCTCATATGTATGGGGTAGCGGAGGCCTCGATCGGGTAAGTAATCCGAACGATGCTTTGCATGTCAAAAAAATCCGCTCCTCGGTACAACTCGGAACGATGGACAGGTATACCGCAAATGAGTTTTATAAACTTACGCTGGTTCTATCGGGACACCAGCGGAGGAACATCTGAAGTAAGTACGGTGTCGATCGTCGCACGCTCCTAAGAAATCGGGATCATATTGCCCGCAGGCACTTCCACGACTGCGATTGGTAGAGTGAAATGAAACGCGGCACCTCTTCCGTCGTGCGATGTAGCCCACAAACGGCCACCATGCGACTCCACGATGGAACGGCTGATCGCGAGCCCCATGCCACTGCCTTGAAGTTTAGTGGTGAAGAAGGCATTGAAGATCTCGTCCGCTTTTCCGGCTGGCAATCCTACTCCGGTGTCGATGACTGAGATCAGCACTTGACCGCCCTCGCCTCGTCCCGTCGTGACCGTGAGCACACCGCCGGTCTCCTTCATCGCCTCGATACCATTGAGCATGAGGTTCATCAATACCTGCTGCAGTTGCACCCGGTCCGCAATGATTTTGGGAAGATCGGCGGCAAGGTCAGTACGAATCGAAACGCCATACTCGTTGGCTTCGCCCCGCAGCAGCAGGACCATTTCGCCGATGATTTCGCCCGCGTCGACCGACTCTCGCTGTGGAGGAGCCTTCTTATACAACGACTGCAAACGATCGATGATGTCGGCTGCACGCACCTCTTCCTTCACGATCCCCTCTGCTGCCCGGCGCGCCTGATCCAGGTCCGGTTGGTCGCGATTTAGCCATCGCAAGCTGGCCTGCGCATTGGCCATGGCCGCAGCAATCGGCTGCTTTAACTCGTGAGAGATTGAGGCCGCCAGTTCTCCGAGGGTGCTGACCCGATTGGTGTGTGCAAGGTCTGCCTGTAGCTCTTCTGCACGCTTGCGATCTTGAATGTCCGTCGCCGCACCGTACCATTTCACGACCTTTCCTCGTTTGTCCCGCAGCGGCACGGCGCGGCTCAAAAACCACCGATACTCCCCGTCGGTGCGGCGGATGCGCATCTCTTCCTCGAACGGCTCCCCACTGGCAAAGCTCGCTTCCATTCGTCGTACAATTCGATCCCGATCTTCGGGATGAACAGCAATTATCCCGACTCCCTCCGCTTTTCCCAACTGCGACAGGCCGGTATAGTCAACCCAGCGTCGATTCCGAAATTGAACGGCCCCGTCGGGTCCAAGGATCAACGCCATCGCCGGAATGGTCTCAATGGCTTCGCGAAGTTTTTCTTCTTCCCGCTGCAATTGTTGCACTCGGAGTTGATGCAGCCCCCAAAGGAATGCCAGAAACGCAGCCACGCACAACAAGCGGAACCAGGTGGTCTGGTAGAACGCCGGCAGTATGGTGAAAGACATGTTTGCGGATGCGCCGGACCAGACGCCGTTCGTATCTGAAGCCTCAACGCTGAAATGATAGGAACCGGGAGGAAGGTTGCGATAGGTAACGGGAGTGGCCGCCGCCGCTTCGTGCCAGTCCTTGTCTGATTCCTGTAGCTTATAGCGGAATCGGATGGCTTCGGGATCGGAGAGGCTCACTGCGGCGTAGCTTATCTGCACGCTCGACGTGGGGGCTGGTAAAGAAAGACGAGGGCCGGGCGCGTAGCCTTTGTCGTCGGCATAGACCGACTGGATGGTGATCGGAGGCGCCACGGTCCGTTTTTCAGAGTAAGCTGCTGGGTCGAGCCACACCACTCCATTGCGCAACGTGAACCACAGGCGACCATCGGTTCCCTCGATGGCGGTTGGCAACGGCCGCAACTGGACGGCAACCCCCGAAAGTCCATCGCGAATGCCGAAATGCTCCCCCTTGACCCGATACGCAGGGTCTTTCAAAGCTTCCGAAATCTCTGCTTTATGGATATGAAAGATCCCTGAAATCCCGTTGAGCCATAAATCGCCCTCAGCTGTTTCCACGATTCCAGAGATTCCGTGCAGCCATTTGTCATCCACAGCGGCGATCTTGTGGAAGCCTCCCTGATCAAACTGCTCCAGCCCAAATTCGCCCCCAATCCAAATCTCTGGCCCTCGTCCATAGATCGCCGTGATATTGCCCACCTGAAGACCATCGCCGGGACCGAATAAGCGGACCCGATCGCCATCCAGAACCGCCAGTTGGCTCTTCGCATAGCCGAACCACACCCGGCCAAGCCTGTCGGTGAACGCACTGATCATGGGCCCTGCCTTTGGCAGGTCGTCGCGGCCACCGTAAGGTGTCCAACTGCCATTCGCTAATCGGTATAAACCGTGGCGGCCGAAGGAGACCCATACTCCTCCTTGTTGGTCCTCAGTAATCGTCTGCAGGAGATCAGATTGGTTCGCCACTTCCGGAGGAAGATTCACGTGAACGAAGTTGTTTCCGAAAAGATGCCAGAGACAACCTTTCCCGGAGAACCAGAACGTCTTGTCAGGTGCGCGGTAGGCGAATGAGGTTGTCACCTGCTGGAGACGACGCTCGACTTTGCCGCCCAGGACATGATAGAGGTCCGCTATTACGCTGGCGCCACTCGTGCCGAAACTGATCCAAACAGCCCCATGGTCATCAGCAACTACAGCGAAATCCCCATACCCCGATGTTTCTTTCGGGAACTCCTGTCTGATCAACGGGGTGTAGAAGAATCGATGGATACCCCTGGTGTCTCCAAACCAGATATTTCCTTCACGATCCACCAACTCTGCCATCTGAAAAGGGTTTACGTTATAGGTTTCGGGAATAGCCGCGGACGCTTTGGCCCGAACATCACGCAGGCTGTCTTTTGGAAGGCGCATCACGACAGGCTTATCAAAGGGCGAGATCCAGACACTGTTGTTTCGATCAACAAGTTGAAGGGCTTTTTTTGTGACCGGGTAAGCAGGTAGCCTCTCACTAGAACCTTCGTTGGAGCCGGATACACGTGGTGCTGCAGGCGCGGTCAGGATGGTTCGACCCGGCTCCCACGTGAACCCGTCGGCTGATAAATTGCTGCCAGCTGTTTTGAAGCGTCTGGTCCCCGGCATCAGGTAGATGAGGTCTTTCGGGGCTACAGAACCGCCGACCAAAGCCCAAAGTATCCCCTCTGAATCAAAGCCAACCTGCATAACGCGTCCGGCCGGAGCGTTCCACTCAACCCCAAGATGCTGCCACCCCGAATGATCGAATCTCCATAGACCAGTGGATGAGCCTGCCCATACAACTCCATCCCGGTCCTGGGCAAAACCGTAAACACTTCCAGTCTCGCTGGCATAGTTGGACACTCGCCCTTTATCCAGGAAACTGAAGCCTCCTAACGTGTAGCCGATCCAGAGGCCGCCAGACGGCGGTGTGAACAAGGAGTACAGGTTGTTCGAAAGGAGCCGATCGCCAAACGGCGATCTGAATGGTTCGAATCGCGTTCCATCAAAGCGAAATAATCCGTTGGGGCCGCCCAGCCACAGGAACCCGTCGTTGGTCTGTGCTAAACACGTGACGTCTGCGGGCGCTCCCTGTTGGAAGGTCCAGGAGTCGTGACCCACCTGCAGGTTCGCCGATTCCGGCGGTTGTCCGAGCGACGACGGGCCCCAAAAACAGGTAACGGTCATTAATACGATGACAAGCCAGCATAGCTGCGAGCCTGTAACACGGATTGCGTCAACAATGGGTTGCGCTTCTTGGTGTGTTTTCCTCACAGCACCCCCATTTTGCATTTAACTCGCCACGGTCGGCACGAGCCTACACGGAAGAACAAAGCCTGCACTAGGAATCAGGCAGGCAGCCGAGAAAATCACCGGCTCGACGCGATAGAGTGCAGATCGCGATGAGCGCATCATCGCTAGGTCACTCGGTAAGTGGTCCCTAACTGCGGCTACAACTCCAATTAGAGTTGCTTATCCTGCGATCAATATAGTGGGCCGTTGACTCAGCATAGTGAGCCGTTGACGCAGCGTCCATTACATCTTTCTGGTATCCCAATGGCCTCTTCGCCAAGGACATTTCGACCACCTTCAGCCTGATCACAATCGCTCTCGCCGTGGCTGGACACCCTATCCCGCACGGTTTTATGGGAGCCGTTCAGTTCGATGCCGCGATCTACGCAATGTGGGGTTTGTGCCTTTATAGGTGCCTGGTTCTGGGTGTACCATCTGCACCATGCGATCAAACGAGCATAGTTCCGTCGATGACCGAGATCTGAATCTCCGTCAAATTATCGACTCGGCTCCTGCGTTGATCCACACCGCACGACCCGATGGTTATCTCGATTTCTTCAACCGGACCTGGTTGGATTATGTTGGGCAGCCGCAGAAGAATCTGCTGGGATGGAAATGGACTTCCTGGATTCATCCTGAAGAAGTAGAGAGTTTTGTGCAGGAGTGGCGAGAGTCGATTGCTACGGGGGAGCGCTTTGAGAGAGCCGTGCGAGTGCGGCGGGCTGATGGAGTCTATCGTTGGATGCTTCATCACAAGGTGCCACGACGGAACATGGATGGTACTGTCATCCAGTGGTTTGGGTCGAGCGTCGATATTGAGGAACGCAAGCGAGCCGAAGAAGAACTCCAGACGACCTCCCAATTGCTACAAAGAAATGAGTTTTATCTGTCCGAAGCGCAACGTCTTGGCCGTATGGGCAGCTGGGTTTTTGATCCCGCACGAGGGTTCGACTACTGGTCGCGTGAGCTTTTCCATATATACGGTCTTGATCCGGAGAAACATGCCCCTACCCTCAGCGAATACCTGGCGTGCGTGCATCCGCACGATCGTGAATTCATGGCATCGCTGATCAAGGGAATGGTTGCAGAAGGTTTAGGATGCGATGTCACCAAGCGTATTGTGCGACCTGACGGCGAGGTCAAGCATATTCGTTGTGTCGGTGCTCCTGTTGTAGAAAACGGTTCTCTGAAACGAATCGTCGGCAGCGCCATGGATACAACGGAACACGAACTCCTTACCCAGGAACTCCGGCGTCGCGAAGCCTATTTGGCGGAGGCTCAGAGGCTAAGTCATACAGGCAGTTTTGGTTGGAAACCAGGCTGCGAAGAGCATGTGTGGTCGGACGAAACCTACCGCATCTTCGAACATGATCCGGCTGAGAAGGTCACGCTGGACATGATCATGGAACGCGTTCATCCAGAAGATCGCAATTTCGTGCTTGAGACTATAGAACGAGCTTCTACCAGCGGGGACGCCATCGATTATGAGTATCGTCTGCTCTTTCCCGACGATCGCGTCAAGTATGTTCACGTTCTGGCGAGGCGGTTGGAAACCGCCTCCGATGACCTCGAGTTCGCCGGCGCGGTCATCGATATTACCGAGGCAAAACGAGCAGAACAGAAAATCCGACTGAGCGAGAGAGAGCTTCGGGCCCTCATTGATCTAATGCCCGCATACGTGGGGACCTGCTTGCCCGATGGAACGGCTGATTTTCTGAGCCAGAGCTGGTTGGAGTACTCCGGCCAGACCAGAGAAGAGGCGATGGGATGGGGCTGGGCGGGTGCGCTCCATCCTGACGACGTCGACAGAGTGCTGGCAATCTGGCGGGCGGGATTGGCCTCAGGAGAACCTGTTGAGATAGAGTTTCGTTGCCGGCGGGCGGATGGAGCCTATCGCTGGTTCCTGGATCGCAATCTCCCTCTCCGTGATGACGAAGGGAAGATCGTTAAATGGTACGGAATTCTCTTCGACATCAATTCATTGAAGGAGACTGAACACGCTCTTCAGGCACGAGAGCATGAGCTCGTTGGCATTATCGAGACAATCCCCGCTATGCTTTGGTCAACATCGCCGTCCGGACAAACAACTCATCTCTCTCAAAGATGCCTCGAATACTGTGGGGTTCCCTTGGAAGTGCTGGTTAAACGCGGATGGGAGAAATTCATTCATCCTGACGATCTGGATGAGACTACGAGAATATTCGGCCGGGCAATCAGCTCTGGTCAGTCATACAGCGCAATACACCGCTTGCGACGCGCAGATGGAGAGTACCGATGGCATCACGCGTTGGGCGAGCCTTTGCGTGATCCCGACGGAACAATTATTCAGTGGTATGGCCTTACGCTCGACATCGATGAGCGGAAACGGGCAGAGGACCATCTTCGGGAGACGCGAACCAAGCTCAGCACGGCGTCGAAGATCGCAACCGTAGCTGAGTTCGCAGCCTCGATCGCTCATCAACTCAACCAGCCGCTTATGGCTGTGCTGGGAAATGCTCAAGCCGCCAAGCGTTGGCTGGCAGCCACTCCACCCGATCTAACCGAAACAAACGCCTCGATTGAGCGAATATTGAGAGATATTCGCTCAGCTGATGAGACTATGCAGCACATTCGCGCTCTTTTTAAGAGCGAACCCTACGAAAAGAGTGACGAGAGTGTTCTGGACATCATTCGAGAGTCCTTACGTTTCGTCCATGAAGACCCCAACAAGCGCGAGGTTCCAATTGACTGGCTCATCGAAAGTAGCCTGCCGCCAATTTGTGTCGATCGCATTCAAACTCAGCAAGTATTTATCAATCTCATTTCGAATGCGATTGAAGCAATCGACGGGCGTGCCAGTGCAGCCAAGATTCTGCTGAAAGCCTTTGTTACACGGGACGATGAGGTCATTGTCCAGGTCATCGATAACGGCACAGGACTCGAAGATACCGAAAAGATATTTGATGCCTTTATGACAACGAAGGAGAAGGGCATGGGCATTGGTCTGGCCGTCTCAAGATCCATCGTTGAAGCCCACGGCGGCCGGATCTGGGCAGAGAACAATCCTGGCCGCGGCGGCGCCACTTTCAATGTCGCGTTGCCCTTGTCGTCAAAACATGAGGTTCGCAAGCTCGTTCAACGATCTTCGCCCTTGAATCCACATTAAGAATCCCGGCAAGCCGTACTGCTCTCGCCGGGTTGCTAGCAATTAATCCTTCGACTACTTGGTAACCGCATCCTTAACACCGTCGCCGGTCTTTTCCGTCCCGGTTTTGACACCTTTTCCGGTGTCTTTGGCCGCAACCTTGGTTCCATGACCAACTTCTTGCCCCCCCCTCTTCGTGGCTTTGCCGACTTTCGTAGTCGCATGCTTAACGACATGACTGGTCTTGGTTGCAGCTCGGTCCACGTCGTGGGCGGCATCCTGGCCAACTGCCATACCTACGCAGAGAACTAGCAATGTGGGAATCCCTGCAATTGTTGGTACTTTCATCATTTCTCCTTTTCATTTATCTTGCGCGATATTCGACTGGGCGTGCTGCCCAAGACACAAAAGGCTTGTCCGCAGTGGCCAAGGTGTCCATCATTTGGTGATCGGTGTGCTCTGTGAAGGTCTTAAGGACTTCTCCAGTAGCTGGATTTACGCTGCGATATGACACAGTGAGCTCCTTTGCGATTCGCGTGACAGTCAACGCCCATGCCGCATCGCGCTGCACAGGTCGTCAAATAACGTCAAGTCAAACTCATCTGGAATGAACCGTTCCTATAGATGAACAGCGTGATCGTATCAATCCGTGCGAACTCGATAAATTACATATTCCTTGTAGGCGAGTCCACACCTACTGTCGCGCGTTTTTTCTCATTGAGCGTGCTTTGCTAAAGGTAGTTTGAGAGTGATTTGTCCGTCGCTACCAGAAACATGTAATAGCGACTACTCCATTGGGACTCATACGATAAAGACCGTGTTGGTTACTTCGCGGATCACCTTATGTTTTCCAAGATCGTTGTCGCTTTGAATGATTTGCCTGAGTCGCAGCGTGCGCTCCGCACGGCGATTGAACTCGCGCGAGTGTCCAATGCAGAGCTCGCAACCGTGTCCATACTAGGAGATCTTCCCGCCTATACCTCGTTTGCCATCGTGGTCGATCCAAATTTTCCCAACGCGATGAAGGAAGACCGGCGCCGACGCCACAGTGAATTGCATGAGAAAGCATCACTGTTGGCCCAGGAGCATGGAGTTCGTGCGAAAGGCTCGATCGTAGAGGGACGGGAGGTACAGGCGATACTTCATTTTCTTAAAGATGAACGTGCCGATCTGCTTGTTATTGGCCTTCATCAGCACGATTTCTATTTATCTCGTCTTTGGAGTTCCGTTTATGACCTCGCCCAGGAAGCTCCCTGCAGCGTGCTCGGTGTGCATTGAGCGCACTGGTCAAGCGCAGCGAGGTATTTCAGTCGAAATGAATAGGCTTCGGAGGCTTACGGCATGAGTAAAAAATCGTTGATCATACCGTTGATCGTCTTGCTCGCTGCAGCGAGTCTTCTCTTTGGCATTGCCGGTCACTGGACGAGTTGGCAAGGAAACCGGCCGGAGCAGGAAACGGATGACGCATACCTGAGGGCGGACATGACGCCTCTGAGCACGCGAATCTCCGGAACGGTCCGCAAGGTGAACGTTAATGATTATCAGAGCGTCAAGGCGGGCCAGTCTCTTATCGAGCTTGACGACGACGATTATCGAGCCGCCTTGCATCAGACCCAGGCCGCACTAGCCGCATCTGAAGCCTCTCTGGCAGATAATCAGGCGGCGAAGAGGATACAAGATGCTCAAATCGACGCGGCCAAGGCGGGGATAGTGCAGGCAGAAGCCGCCATCAACGCCGCCAAAGCCGGCGTCGCTTCGGCCACTCCCGAACTCGATCGCGCTTTGGCTGAGTTGCATCGTCAGCAAACCCTGTTCGACTCGAAGGCGGCAACTCACCAGCAGTTGGAAACGGCCACCGCACAGCAGGGCCAGCTCAGCGGCGTGGTAGAAGCGCGAAAAGCGGATCTCGCGCGCGCCGAGGGAGCCTTGGTCGCAAGCCAGAGTCAACTCGAGGCTGCGAAGCGCCAACGGGAGGCGCTAAATACAAAAGATGATGTTTACAAGGCTGATATAGAAGCGAAGAAGGCCGCTATCGTCGTCGCGCAAGTGAATTTGGCCTATACGCGAATCGCGGCACCGACCGATGGAACGGTCGGAGAACGTAACGCCCTTGCCGGTCAATTGGTCGCTCCTGGAACGCAAGTGATCGATCTGGTTCAGAGTGAAGTCTGGGTCCAGGCGAACTTCAAAGAGACTCAATTGGCCAATATGCGAGTCGGAGACAAAGCAGATGTTCGGATCGATACCTTCCCAAGCCGGGTATTTCACGGGAAGGTCGAGCAACTCTCGCCCGCCAGCGGTTCCCAGTTCGCGTTTTTGCCGCCTGACAATGCTACCGGCAACTTCACCAAGGTCGTTCAGCGAGTGCCCGTCAAGATTGTGTTTTTTCCGAGACAGCCTTATCTCGATCGGTTGCGGCCGGGATTCTCCGCAGTCGTCACCGTTCATACCGACAAGAGTGGAGGACGATCGGACGGTGATCAATGACAGGTGCTGATGCCAACTCGCAAGATACTCGCCCGGCAGTGACAACACAGCCGTTGCAGGGGGTCGCCGGCTTGCTCCTTAGCGCACTGATTGCGACATACACGGGTCGCTGGACAAGCTTGGGTTTGGCGGACATTCGAGGGGCGTTGCATTTCGGAGTCGATGAGGGATCTTGGATCAACACCCCATTCAATGCCTCCATGTTGGGATTCGCATTGATGGGACACTATATCGCTGTTCGAGAGGAGTTTCATTCGAACATCGTTGGGCCGAATGTCCAGCTTAGAAACCGCCTTATCAACTCGAGGCTCCTCGGCCTTCAACATGGGCCCGCCCCACACTTAGCTGGCCTTAGCGCGATAGGCCGCGCCGCCGAGGTTCTAGGGCTGCAGGTACGGCTGCAAGCCGATACGTTGGTAGTTCTCGACAGTTTTCTTCTCCTGACGACATGCTGCGTGGCGTGCCTCGTAGTAGTTTCCTTCATGTCCAAAGTGCCAACTCAATGTCGGCAGGTCACTGCTGCACCCTTGGAGGCCTAATGAGAAACACACGCCATGAAGGGGGGCAGGCCGTGACATCAGCATCCGTGGCAACGCGAGAAATTCGAGCAGCAGCCAGGCGCTGCTTGCCTTTAGCACTCCTGGGGTTGACATTGATCCCGACCGCGGTGGCACAACAATCTTCTGCTAATCCGGTCCGATTAACGCTCGAGCAGGCGATCACTCTTGCGCTGAGACAAAATCATTCTGTTCACCTCCGTAGTCTTTCGGTCGAGCAGATGGAAAGCAAGAACGACGAAGCAAGATCCAACTACCTGCCTCAAATCAAAATGAGTGGCAGTGTTCTCCATGTCACACAGCTTGCAGGTGTTGAGATCCCAACGGGTACGTTCGGGAACTATCCGTCGACCGGGCCGGTTCCGACGAAGCCGCTTTTTATCGATCAAGGAGGTGCCACTGGATATATCGGGGGCGTAGGGTTAGAGCAGCCTCTTACTCAATTGTTTCGTATTCACCAGGCAAACGTTGCCACAAAGCAGGACCTACTCATCACCAAGATACAACTCGATCAGACCAAAGATGCTATTGCATTGCAGGTCCGCCAACTGTACTACAACATATTGATCAACCGGCAAAAACTGAAGGCATCGCAGGAGCAGTTGGCTGCAGCTCAAATCAAGGATGAGGAGAGCCAGAACAACGTAGCAAGGGGCAACTCCCTTGAAATATCGACTCTTCAGAGCAAAGCAGCCATCCTTCAGGCGCGGCAGGAGAGCCTGACCTTACGTCTGCAAGGAAACGATTTTGGGCGTCAGCTAGCGGATGTTCTTGGACTCCCCGTCGATACTCCCCTTGACCTCGACCCTGAAGAAGCCGCAGTGGAACTTGAGGTTCCAACCAGGGCTGACGCGATACGGATCGCGTTCGAACAGAATCAGGAACTCAGAGCGGCTCGGCAGACTCTCGTGAAGGCCCAAGCGGGTCTGGCCGCGGCCAAGGACGCTTACATCCCAGATGTGACAGCGCTCTCCCGGTATAGTTACCAGAGTGGAGTGCCATTTCTCGTCCATAACTTCGGAACGTTTGGGTTCTCACTCAGCTACAACCTCTTCGATGGCGGGCGGCGCGAAGCCAAGGTTCGGGGGGCTCGGAGCGAAGTGCGCTCTGCGGATGTGGCTGTGGACAAGGTGCAGTCTGAGATTGAAGTCCAGGTGCAAAGCATTTACGACAGAGTCGACGAACTCAGGCAGATGGTTGATGTTGCCGAACAGATTGTGAAGGTTCGGACAGAAGCAGCCAGGCTTGCCGATCGGCAGTTTGAGCAGACTGCGTCGCTCAGTTCCGCTCGCAGTCAAAGTCGCGCGGACCTAGCCAGCGCAACCGCGTCCTTGCTGGAGGCAAGTTGTGGCCTCTCGTTGGCGGAGGCCGACTTGAAGAGAGCGATCGGTCAGATGCCCCAATAGAGAGTATTCAGTTGCACAAGGTGGTTCCTATAAGAGAGCAGGTATACACCCCATGGATAGCACTCTAACCAGTGTTTTGGCTGCGCTCGGCGGTTCTGTAATCGGCGCTTCAACTCCAGTCCTTAGCAATTTCATTCTCCAACGAAGTCTGGCGCAGAGAGAGCTGACCAATCGCGAGATAGCCCAGCGTGAAGGACTCTACTCGGAGTTCATAAGTCAGGGAACGACTTGCTACGCAAAGGCGCTGTCGCAAAGTCTGGAAAGAATTGACGATATTGTCGCGATGTACGCTCTGGTAAATCGGATCAGGCTATTTGCATCTGGCGATGTTCTTGAGGCAGCAGAAGCGTTTGTAAAGACACTTGTGCAGAAATATGGTGAACAAAATATGAGCATCGACCAAATCAAATCAGTGGCGCTGGAGCAGCACGCAGATCCCCTGAACGATTTCGCGCTAAAGTGCAGGGCCGAACTCCGCGAGGTCTACGAACGAGCAGCTTGGCAACGCAGATAAATCCCGAGGCTCATCCACTACAAACTCCTTCTAAAAGATTCAACAGAGCATCGCCGTCGACGGGTTTACGGAAGAAGCCGACTGCTCCCATTTCAAGATAGAATGATTCTGACTTCTCAGAAGGCTTTCCAGTGATGATAACGACCGGCAATGAACGGGCGGTACTGATAATGTGTTGAAGCAAACCCAGACCACTCATCTGTCGCATCTCCACATCAGTGATGACGCAAGAGCTCTTTTGAATACCGCCTGAATCGAGAAACGCCTCCGCCGAACCGTAGCCTTCGGCTTCATATCCGCTGGAGGCGAGTAAGTTTATCAGCGACTCGAGAACTCGGAGATCATCATCAATGACTGCGATCATACGGGCCCGCACGCCCATTGAAACCTCCACCACTCTCATACGATCCATAGAAAATCATTCCATGCAACTAGGATGCTTTAGAAGACTCGACATTTAGTTTGCCCGCGATCTTGACCAAAGTTGCGAAAGAATCGGCTTTCATCTTCTGCATGATATGCCCGCGGTGTATCTGCACGGTATACTCCGTGATTCCCAATTCACCGGCCGCCTGCTTGTTCAAAAGACCACTTACCAACATCGGCAACACCTGTTGTTCCCTTGGAGTTAACGATTGGTAACGGGCTACTAGAATTTGTCGTTCGAGTGCGGCCAACCGACGCTTCCGATCCTGCTCGAATGCCTTTTCAATACAAGCAAGGAGTGCCGTCTCGTCAATAGGCTTGGTAAGAAAGTCCATTGCTCCTCCCTTCATCGCCGTGACAGTGGACGGAATATCGCCGCGGCCAGTAATGAAAATAACTGGCATTGTCGTTTGTGCGGCTATCGACTCTTGCACTTGCAGTCCATTCAATCCCGGCATTCTCAAATCGAGAATCAAACACGCACAAGAATCTCGGCGTTCGAAGTCGAGGAAGTCTTGTCCTGAACTGAACAACTGAACCTGCTTGCCATTCGCCCGCAGGAGCGATGAGAGAGCGTCTATAACACTTGCATCATCATCGACGATGTAGACCACTTCGCTCGACGCCACCATCCCTTCTCGGATTGAGCTACTGATAGCTGTGCGCGTCATGATCCGCAACCTCGAAGCACTCGGCGCACCGCTTCTAAAGGGCGCCTTGGTGAGAAATTATATTAGGAAGGGATGACAAAGTCACCGACGCCCCTTCGAATTACGCATTACATGAATATGTAATGGATACAGCCCACTGTTCCAGACGAGAATATTCGAGGGACTGTCTATTCCCTCCTCCATCACATCGAACTGGCGCTCCTGCCGTTCATTTTTTCTCCGATAATCATGTGTAATTATTTGAATTCAGTAGGGGGCGGAAGTATTGGTCTACAAACGGCTATCCGAGGAGTCAGCGACACGGTCGTCCCAATACCAATCCATACCATGAACCCTCCTATCGTTCAGGCATTTTGCCATGGTCGCCAGGCGACATTTTGGAACTTAGCTTGTCATGCAGTTGCAACCGAACGGCAGTTGTGTGAGGTTGACTGGACCCGCGCGTGAGTTCGAATGTCCTAGTGATCATAGGCAAGGTAACGTTCAGAATGCCATTACATATTTGTGTATTGGTCTAATCGGTCATGGATTTTACGGCCTACGGTGAGTTGTAGCGGGGCAGTTCGATACGAATACATGTCACGCTACCTTTTCGTCGAATAGCTTTAAGCGTGCCCCCTTGCGCCGCGATCATGGAACGACCGATTGCCAGGGCGACGACTGTTTCGCGTGATTCGTCGGTAACGAACGCTTCGAGCGGTTGCTCCACGCTGGTGACACGACCACTATTATTTTCCACTTCGACGCTAACGTAATTGTCTGTGAAGCCGGTCCTCAGCGTCAGCCTCTTCGGATCCCCGGATCCAGACATGGCTTCGCAGGCATCTACTATCAAATTGAAGAGCACCTGCTGAATCTGGGTTACATCTGCGAAAGCAGCCGGCAGGTCCGGATTCAGTTCGCAATCGACTGCAACTCCCTTGCCACGAAGGTCTGGCGCCTGAAGGCTTATCACTTGCTCAATTAAGGCATTTAAGTCCATCGCTCGCGGGTCGGGACGACGATGATCGAAAAGTTGGCGCATCTCATGAACGACATTGCCCACAGACATTCCATCTCGTACCACGCCTTCGAGTGCGGCATTTGCCTGCGAAATGTTGAGGTTGTCAGGGGACAGCCAATTGAGTGCCGCTCGCGCGTTGGCTACGACAGCTGCTAATGGCTGCACAATCCTGTCAGTAAGTGACGCAGAGAGTTCGGCAATTGCTGCGGACTGTATAGCACGACCGATTCGCTCCCGCGCCGCGTCGAGAGCCTCGCTTGCACGCTTCTTGTCGTCGATATCGATGTTCACGCCAACCCAATACCTAACTTGGCCATCCGCATCCCGGATAGGCTCCGCTCGCGAAAGAAACCAGCGATATATCCCATCCGCTCCTAATATGCGGAACTGGTCATCTCGCGGGCCGCCGGTTTGAATCTGTTCTGCCCAATTCCTGCTCGAGGTGGATCGATCCTCAGGATGCAGGAACACCAAATGGGCGTCCCACGGTGCGTCGAAATCCGTAGCAAACCGAAGTGGGTGATCTGATGGAAGTCCCAAGTAATCCGCCGTTGGCCCGTTGACGAATGCCAGTCCCCCCGCCGCCCGGGCGTACCACGCTTGAGCCGGAAGAGCGTTGAGGGTCACTTGCAAATTCGTCTCGACAGGCGGAAGCGTTTTGCCCGACGGTATCGTGACGATGGCGGTGAAGAGCCACACTTCTGAGCCGTCGGGGGCAATATGTCCCGTTCCGACAGCATCGACTACACTTCCTCGTGCAGAATTTCGGGCACGGAGAAAGAAACGCCCGCGATAGGGCAAATGATGAATTCGCGCTTCGCGCCATAGTGTGGAAGATATTTCTCTGTCTTCTTCTGCTATAAGTTCCAGCCAATTCAAGTTTCCAAGCTGGGTCGCGCTCAGGGTTGTGAGTTCTCTCAACTCTTGATTTGCGTAGATACACCGACCGTCGGAATCTGCTAACCAAGTGGGATTTGGAGAGTACTCAAGGAAGGCAGCCAGAATAGTTGTATCGATCATTTCCGCCACGCGTCGGGTTAGTCACAGGAAAGATTTCACGATAAGAGTCGCCGGGATGGTCTGCGAATCTTCCGCTTTGTTCTGTCGAGCGTATTACGGAAAGACTCTAAACGGGATTACATGTTTGTGGTAGCCGCAACTCTCTACGTTGAGCACGCCGGCAATTCCACATGAAGATGTAATGGCGTGGTTTGGAAGCCTTTGGGTATCGTACGTTTGTCGGGCAATGCGACTTCCAGATAAGCCCCGGTGAGAGATCGCATTTGCGTAGATGTCTCTTCACTTCACCGACTCTGCGCGATGCAGGTCAAAACCTTTGTGTCTCCTCGCGCACGCGCGGAGTAAGGAGCGGGCACGATGCGGGACAATCCGAGTTTGAGTCCGAAGCAGATAGACCGCATCCGATCCGTCGCCCAACTTCGGTCGGTTCAAGCCGGTGAAGTTCTCTATGCACCCGCGCAACCGGATGTGCCTCTGTTCATCGTGTTGGAAGGTAACGTCTCGATTAGCGGGACCGGCGAAGACGACAAGATTCTCGCGGTTCGTGAGGCAAACCAGTTCACCGGTGAGATGTCCATCATTTCCGGAAAGCGGTCCCTGCTCAAGGCGCGTGTCACTAGGGACGGCAGCATTCTGGAACTCAGCCGGGACAAGGTACTTTCCTTGATGGCGAAAGACACCGAGTTGGGCGAGATATTCATGGAAGCCTTCGTCGCCAGGCGCCTTTTGATGATCCAGTTAGGCGAGGGAAATGTCGTCCTCTTCGGGACCAAAAGTTCCGCCCGCACCCTCGCGTTGAGAGAATTCCTTACGCGGAATGCACACCCATTTACCTATATAGACATCGATTCAGACTCCTTCGCTGGCCAATTGATGGAAAAGCTCGCAGTTCGGAACAGTGAAATCCCGGTTGTGTATTGCAACAACCGCTATGTCCTGCGGAACCCTCAATCGCTGAGTTGGCGCAGTGTCTTGACCTGAACATAAATACGGACAAAGGCGTGCGCGACGTTGTCGTTATCGGTGCAGGCCCGGCGGGACTCGCGGCAGCTGTCTATGCAGCGTCTGAAGGATTAAGAACCCTTGTCATTGAGAAATCGGCGCCTGGCGGCCAGGCGGGTTCAAGCTCCAGAATCGAAAACTATCTCGGTTTTCCCACGGGAGTCTCAGGACAAGAACTCGCAAACAGATCTATCGCGCAGGCTCAACAATTCGGCGCGCAGATCATGGTCGCTCAGTCAGTAGTCCACATCGACACGAATCGCCAGCCGTATAAGGTCATTCTTGAATCTGGAGTCAAGTTTAGCGCGAGAGCTATAGTGATCGCCACTGGAGCGCAGTATGCGCGACTTTCCATTGAAGATGCAGATGCATTCACAGGCAGGGGCATCTATTACAACGCGACGCATATGGAGGCACAGTTATGTGACTCCGAGGAAGTCATTGTGGTGGGAGGAGGCAACTCAGCCGGCCAGGCCACGGTCTTTCTTGCCCAGTCATCGGCTAAAGTGCATCTCTTTGTGCGTTCTCAGAAGCTTTCCGATTCTATGTCTCAATATTTGATTGGACGCATTGATGGGTACCCCAGGATAGAGATCCACTATCGGACTGGGATCATAGGTCTTGGCGGCTCCGGCCACCTCGAACATGTCGAATGGCGAGATAACACGCTCGGAGAAACGAAATCCGGTCCCTTCCGCCACGTTTTTGTGATGGCCGGAGCAGCACCACGGACAGAATGGCTTGAAGATTCCTTCGTCTTGGACAATAGGGGATTCGTTGTCACCGGTCCCGATCTTGGTGCGTTTCCTCTTGGGGATCAATGGCCGCTAAAACGCCCTCCATTCCTGCTAGAAACCAGCGTCCCAGGAATCTTTGCGGTTGGCGATACGCGTGCGGGAAGCGTGAAACGGGTTGCCTCTGCGGTCGGCGAAGGTTCAATGGCCGTGCACCTCGTGCATCGATATCTCGCCGAGTGCTGGGAGCAACTCGGGTCACTTCAACAGGCGCCAATATCACCGGCTTCGCCTGGGCAACTGTAGATATCCCTTCGAGGAAGCCTTCTGTTTCTTCGATCCATTGCTAACAGGAACATGTAATTTCGACAACTTCGCCTGATTGCTACGATCACACTGTCAGACGTCGCGGATGGACAGAACAACCAACGCTCGCGTCGGAGCATGCAAAACCGTAGATGCCGCGACCTGTGTGGTGGAGGAGGTAATCAAGAGATGCAGACATGCCGTGCGCAAGGTCTGATTCGCCGTACGAGTGCCGCAGCATGGCTCCTTTTGACGAGCCATATTTTGATTGCGCAAGGGACAACTCCTTCCACGCTTGCTCCAGCATCAACCCCCGCACATCAGATTTTTGATCTCTCGATCTTCGTCCTTACAATAACGGGCGGAATCTTCCTGATAGTGGGTGGATTGCTCACGATTGCCCTCTATCGGTTTCGGGCACGCAAGACCGATCCTGCGGACGAGCCGGCTCAAATCTATGGCAGCACACAAATCGAACTGGCGTGGACCGTGATTCCTATCCTGATCGTCGTCGTTCTGTTCCTTACAACGGCACGGATCATCTTTGCGATTCAGGACGCGCCAAAGCCAAAGTCAGCTCTCGACGTAACAGTGATCGGGCATCAATTCTGGTGGGAGTTCCGATACCCCAAATATGGAGTGGTGTCTGCGAACGAGCTCCACATACCCGCGAGTTCCGACGCCGCGCCAGAAGCTACCTTCTTGAAATTGAGTTCCGCAGATGTTAACCACAGCTTCTGGATTCCACAGTTGGCTGGAAAGACGGATTTGATTGCGAATCATGTGAACACGATGTGGTTAGATCCCCAGAAGCCGGGGCTCTACCTCGGCCAGTGCGCCCAGTTCTGCGGTTCGCAACACGCGATGATGTTGCTCCGCGTGTATGTCGACACGCCCGAGCAGTTCGACGCCTGGATGAGGAACCAGCAGCAACCGGCACATCAAGACGCAGCCGTCGAAGCAGGGAGAAAGGTCTTCGAGAGGCAGGCATGCATGAACTGCCACACAGTCTCAGGAACAGCGGCGACCGGACGTTTCGGACCTGACCTCACGCACCTGATGAGTCGGGCAACGCTGGCTTCCGGCGCGATGGACAACACGCCGGCGAATCTCCGCCAATGGATCAAATCGCCAGACACATTCAAACGTGGAGCCCTTATGCCCGCAATGCAGCTTACTGATGAGCAGTTGGATCAAGTGACTGCCTATCTCGAAACCCTGAAGTGAAGACAGGATTCTGACATGAGCGATTACCCATTACCAGTCACCCACGTGATCGATCCGAGTACTTCCGCATCGGAGCGAGACACCTTCCTTGAGAGATTCCACGGATGGGTAGTGACGGTCGATCATAAACGCCTCGGAATTCTATACATCTTGTACTCGACTTTCTTCCTGCTTGTTGGAGGAGCTGAGGCCCTGGCGATCCGCATTCAGCTCGCCTATCCCCACCTTAATTTTTTGAGTGCGCAGGTCTATAACCGCTTGTTCACAATGCACGGCACGACGATGGTGTTCCTGGTCGGAATGCCTTTTCTCTTTGGATTCGCAAATTACGTCGTGCCGCTTCAGATTGGGGCTCGTGACATGGCCTTTCCCAGACTGAATGCCTTTAGCTTCTGGATGACGGCTTTCGGCGGGTTCCTGCTGTATTACAGCTTTCTCGGCGGAGCCGGACTCTACGGAGTGGGAAACGCCCCAGACGTCGGTTGGTTCGCCTACGCTCCCCTCACCTCGCGCGCCTTTTCTCCTGGTCATGCGACCGATTATTGGGCACTTGCATTGATCGTGAGTGGATTCGGGACGCTCGGCACCGCAATCAACATTGCTGCAACGATCATCTCGATGCGGTGCAAAGGAATGACTCTCATGAGAATGCCTCTGTTCACCTGGTTGTTTCTCATAGTGAGCATGCTGACGTTGGTAACCATCACCCCGCTTACCGCAGCGCAGTTCATGTTATTGATCGATCGCTACCTGGGTGGACACTTCTTCGATACGCAAGCTGGCGGTTCATCGCTGATCTGGATCCATTTCTTCTGGATCTTCGGTCACCCCGAAGTCTACGTCCTAGTGCTTCCGGCCTTTGCGATTGCAAATGAAGTCATCCCGGTGTTTTGCCGTAAGGCGATCTTCGGATACTCAGCGATGGTCACGGCTTCAGTTGCGATCATGTTTGTCAGTCTCAGCGTATGGGCTCACCATATGTTCACTGTTGGCATGACCTCGGTATCGAATGCCTTCTTCACTCTTTCGACGATGCTTGTCGGTGTTCCTACCGGGATCAAGATATTCAATTGGATCGCCACTCTCTGGGGTGGTCGAATACGCTTCACGACACCGATGCTGTTCTGCATTGGATTCCTCTTCCAATTCCTGATCGCGGGATTGACCGGCATCATGCTCTCGGTGGCGCCGTGGGACTGGCAACTTCATAACTCGTATTTCGTTATTGCGCACTTCCACTATGTCCTTGTCGGCGCTATCGTTTTCTGCATCTTTGCAGGTATCTATTACTGGTACCCCAAAGCCACCGGACGCTTGATGAGCGAAACGCTCGGCAAGTGGCATTTCTGGCTTTTTGTCATTGGCTTCCACATTACGTTCGACACCATGCACTTCCTCGGCCTTCTGGGAATGCCGCGGTCGATCTACACCTACCAGCCCGACCGTGGATGGAACTCCCTCAATCTGGTCGTCTCCGTCGGAGGGTTGATTCAGGGAATAGCGGTCCTGATCTTTGCGTACAACTTCTTCATTTCTTATCGGCGTGGCAAAGTCGCAGGCGACGATCCCTGGGATGCGTGGACCTTGGAATGGACGACATCGTCACCCCCTCCTGTCTACAACTTTGAAGAAGATCCCGAGGTGCATAGCCGCAGGCCTCTGTGGGATCTGAAACATCCAGACGATCCAGATTGGGAGTATGAATCATGAGTTCAGGACTCGTTAGCCATCCAGCGCGGAGTATCGAGTGGCATCTGCCCAGCAAACGACGGGTGGGCATGACGGCGCTAATTGTCGGTGAGAGTGCGATCTTTACCATCTTCGTTGTTGCCTATGTCTTCTATATGGGCAAGAGTCCCAGCGGGCCGACACCCGCGCAGGTATTGGAGGTTCCAATCCTTGCAACGATCTGCCTTTTGTCCAGCAGTATCACGATTTGGCGCGCGGAGAAAGCTATCGAAGACGACCGCATGGGAAGCTTCTCCGTTTGGCTCGGCGCCACAATCTCGCTTGCCGTAGTCTTCCTGGCTAACACGGCGCTTGAATGGAATAGGTTGATCTATCAAGACGGGCTAACTGTTAGCACAAACCTCTTCGGCACGACGTTCTATTCATTGGTGGGGCTCCACGCCACCCACGTCGTGGTGGGACTGTTTCTCCTTACTTCGGTCTTCATTTTTTCTTTGTTTGGTTGGCTTGATTCGCGGCAGAGCGAACGCTTCGGCGCGATCGCCCTTTATTGGCATTTCGTGGATGCGGTGTGGATCGTGGTGTTTACAGTCGTTTACCTGATTGGACGGTGACTTTGATGAATGACGGCAGCGCGGAACAGAGTCAGAGAGAGCCCATAGAAATGCCGGCAAGCACGGCGTGGCCGATACTTCTCGCCTTCGGCATTACGCTCCTGTTCGCGAGCCTCGTGACGAGTATTGGTGTTGGCATTGCAGGATTTCTTCTGATCGTCTGTGGCATCGCCGGGTGGACGAAACAGTGCCTTCCCGAGGAACAGCACGAAATGATTCCGGTTAAGGCAAGACAGTTTATGCCGTCAAGCGTGAGGACCCAAGTGGCGCACTTCCAGGTCAGTGAAGTCCACCGCGCGTTCCTTCCTGTTGAAAGTTATGCCGTGACCTCCGGACTCCGTGGAGGAATAGCTGGGGGAATCGTTATGGTCTTCCCCGCCCTCCTTTACGGCTATCTGACCCAGCACAGCATCTGGTACGCGGTGAATCTGCTTGGAGGCGCGGGCGTCGCGCACTGGACAAACGCGACAACCGCTGACATCGCGGCCTTCCATTGGAATGGGTTGATTGCAGCAACGATCATCCATGCGGCAGTTTGCACACTCATCGGGCTGCTCTACGGAGCAATGCTGCCAATGTGGCCACGGCGACCGATCCTTCTTGGCGGAATCATTGCTCCGCTCCTTTGGACTGGCCTTCTTCACTCGATCCTCGGATTTGTGAATCCGGCGTTCAACGCCAGAATCGCGTGGGGCTGGTTCGCTCTCTCCGAGATCCTCTTCGGCATCGTAGCTGGCCTCGTCGTTACGAGGTCCGCCAAGATTAGAACCCATCAAACCCTGCCGTTCATTCTTCGTATGGGAATCGAAGCCAAGGAGTTTGAAGGCCCGAAGGGAGATGGGCGATGAATGTTGCTTCAAGAGCGCTACTGCTGCTTGTTTCCCTGATTCTGCTCGCAGGATGCAACCGGAAACTCGGGCCGCCGAACGATGAAGACGAGCTGAGGCGTCCCGAGAATGTAGTCTCATTTGACCGCTTGTACAAACAGAACTGCTCGGCCTGCCATGGAGAAAACGGTTCTGGGGGACCAGCCTTCGATCTCGCCAATCCGACATATCAGGCGCTTGTTGATGACGCGTCATTGAAGCGGTGGATAACGTCCGGCATGCCCGGAACGCAAATGCCCGCCTTCGGAGAATCGGCCGGCGGGTTTCTTACTCCTCAGCAGGTTGACGTGCTCGTTGCAGGCCTACGTGCGCGGTGGGACCGCAAGGACCACAATGTTGCCGGGATGCCTCCGTATTCTTCATCCGCAGTTGGCAATGCCGAACATGGACAGGACGTCCTCAGGCTAAGCTGCTCGTCCTGCCACCAGCAAGTACAGCAGAAGATCACCGACACAAGCTATCTGGCCCTCGTAAGTGATCAGAGTCTGCGGACGATCATCATCGCGGGGCGTCCCGATCTCGGTCACCCGGATTGGAAACAGGTCCGGCCTGGTCACCCGTTGGCGGATCAGGACGTAAGCGACGTCATTACGTATCTCCATTCGTTAAGAAGCGATACTCCGGGCCAGCCGTATCCAGAGAAAAGCAATAAGAGGTGATTTGTGAGTGAAGAGAAACTGCCAGTCGGACAAAACGAAGAAGAGCAGACGCCACCAGTCGACCAATTGACGGTGACGAGGCGATGGTTCCTGCTGAAAGTGGGTGCATTGTTCAACGCTGTGATCGGCGTTGCTGTCGCTGTTCCCGTGGTGAAGTACCTTCTCTCGCCGGTAAAGTCTGACGACGCATACAAGTCCTGGGTGTCACTGGGCTCTCTCGATACGTTCCCGGTCGGGGAGACACGTCTGGCGAAGTTCACGAACCCGGTGAGCCGTGAATGGGATGGCGAAACTGATCGAGTTGCCTGCTGGGTGCGTCGTATCTCCGGGAAAGAGTTTCAGGTGTTCGCAATCAATTGCGCCCACCTGGGATGCCCGGTTCGATGGTTTCCGCAATCGGGCCTGTTCATGTGTCCTTGCCACGGGGGCGCCTACTATGCAGACGGAAGCCGAGCTTCAGGTCCACCGGAGCGAGGGCTATTCACATACGACACCAAGATCGTTGATGGAGCCCTTCAGATCAACGCTGGCCAAATGCCCACCCTGTCAAACACAGCCAAGCTCGTTCAGATTGAGAACGCTCAGGGAGGATCACCATGCGCCGGTTGAAGGCTCTGTACACCTGGTTTGATAACCGTCTGCAACTCGGCGAGCCCATCAAAGAGATGGCTCTCCACCCCGTCCCCAATAAGACAGCCAGTTGGTGGTATGTCTTTGGGAGTGCCGCCTTTGTCCTGCTCATGCTTCAGATTGTGACGGGTATCCTGCTTGCGTTGGTCTACGTGCCCTCCGCCGGACAGGCATGGAATAGCCTGAACGTTCTGAATCACCAATTGACACTTGGCTGGTTCCTCCGCGCGATGCACGGCTGGGGATCGAACTTCATGGTTGCCGTCGTGTTGATTCACATGGCCCAGGTCTTCCTCTTCGGTGCATATAAGTTCCCTAGAGAACTGACCTGGGTTCTCGGAGTGTTCCTGCTGCTGTTGACACTCGGGATGGCGTTCACGGGCCAGGTGCTACGTTTCGATCAGGACGCCTACTGGGGTCTCGGCATTGGAGCATCCATTGCGAGCCGCGTGCCGTTCATCGGCGGTACAGCGGTCCACATGATGTTAGGCGGACCTATCATTGCCGGAGCAACACTCTCCCGATTCTTCGCCTTTCATGTCTTCCTTATCCCAGGGATGCTGTTGGTCTTCGCGTGTCTCCACGTGTGGATGGTCGTCAAGCTCGGCATCAACGAATGGCCGATGCCTGGCCGTGTTGTTCGCCGCGCCACGTACCTCACGGAATATCACGAACTAACGAGGAAGGACGGACGGCCATTCGTACCGGGAGCTGTTTGGAAGGATGCGTTCTTCTCCGCGGCCATCCTCGCAGCGGTCGCCGTTTGCGCAGCGGTGTTCGGACCTTACGGACCCGGAGGGAGACCGGATCCTACGATCATTCAGACTGCTCCGAAACCCGACTTCTTCTTCCTATGGCTATACGCGGCGTTGTCTTATCTTCCTCCCAGCCTGGAGACGCCGTTTCTCCTCATCGCCCCAGTGCTGGGAATCGCTGGACTCGTGGCCCTTCCGTTCTACGCGGGTGAAGGCGAGAAGAGCTGGCATAAGCGTCCGATCGCAATCATCATGTTGACTACCGTAGCCGTCGCATGGGGTGTGCTCACGCACCTAGGAACCTTCACGCCCTGGAGCCCCAAGATGATCGCATGGAGCGGCGGTCCGCCAATCCCCGTCCGTTACACGCATGATGCGAGTCCGCTTCAGCGGCAAGGGGCTGTCGTCTTTCAGTCGAAGCAATGCCGTAACTGCCACTCGATTGCGGGTGTCGGCGGGATGCGTGGCCCCGCTCTGGATCTCGTGGCGACGCGCCTTACGGAGGATCAACTGATTCGGCAGGTCCTACAGGGAGGCGGCAACATGCCGGCGTATGGCAAAAACCTAAGCCCCTCCGAGACCACGGCACTCGTTCAGTTCCTGGGAACCCTACACCCCCTCAATCAACCAGCGGCCGCAGATGCATCCCGTCAGGCGGCCAATGCAGAGCCTGCACCCAAACCGTGAAGGAGGCTTTTTGGAGACATCTTGGCTGAGCTTCATTACCGATTGGGACATCCCGCCCGCAGTCACGGCCACCCTCGTAGCTGTGGGACTCATTTATGTGCGAGGCTGGATTGCCCTTAGACGTTCACGGCCAAGCCAGATTCCTATATGGCGGTTCTTCTCCTTTTTTGTGGGGTTGCTTTCCATCTTTGTGGCGGTTTCTTCATCACTCGATACTTACAGCGAGTCACTGCTTTGCATGCATATGGCTCAGCATTTCGTGTTGATGTCCGTTGCTCCTCCGCTGATTGTCTTAGGGAGTCCCTTCGTTCCCATGCTGCGGGGACTACCCCGCCCAATCGTGAGCCATATTGGCGGACCGATCTTTCGATCTTCATTAGCGCATTTCATTCAGGAGTTCGTCTCTCGCCTGCCGTTTGCGTGGCTCGCGATGAACCTGACGTATGTTGGCTGGCACATTCCGAAAGCCTACGAATTCGCATTGTCCTCGGAAAACTGGCACAACTTCGAGCATTTCTGCTTTTTTGCGACGAGCCTCATTTATTGGTGGCCCATCGTGCAACCTTGGCCGGCACGACGCCGATTGAACTCCTGGATGCTCATTCCATACTTGTTGACATCGGACTTGGTAAACACGGGTTTGTCAGCATTCCTGTGTTTTTCAGGACGGTTGCTCTACCCGAGCTATGGAGTTGTCGAACGGCCGTTTGGGATCGACGCATTAGAGGACCAGATAGCAGCGGGAGCTTTCATGTGGGTATTCGGGTCTTTGGTATTTCTCGTTCCCGCCATCTACCTGACCGCCCGATTCCTGGCGAACGGTCGACTTGTGAGTGAGAAGACAGAACTAGAGAGGACACATGCGCTGGCTCAATAAAATCTTCGAGTTCGTTGGAAAGGTGGGACTATTCAGCCTGCGTGTTATCGTCGACGCCGTTAAGCCTCCGTTCGAATTTGCTCAACTCGGCCGCCAGCTCGTCGAAGTGGGAAACAAGTCTCTCGCCCTCATCATCGTGTCCGGCTTCGCTTTGGGAGCCGTCATGACTCTCCATACAAGAAGCACCTTGGTAATGTTTGGCGCCACTGCGATGATACCGGCCGTGCAGGCAGTATCCTTCTTCGTCGAGATTGGTCCCTTGGTAGCGGGACTGCTGCTCTCCGGTCGAGTCGGCTCAGGAATCGGGGCGGTCCTGGCAAACATGAGGGCCTCTGAGCAGATTGACGCTATCGAATCGCTATCGATTGACTCGTTCAAGTTCCTGGTGGTGCCTCGAGTCCTGGCCTGTGTGATCGCTCTTCCCTTCCTGACACTTTTCATGGATTTCGCAGGCTTGCTGGGAGGCTTCCTCTCAGAAGGGCTCTCCTCCCATATAGCGCCGACACTCTACATTAATCGCGCCTTTGACTATCTCCAGTGGGCGAACTTCATCGCGCCTACTCTAAAAACTGCCGTATTCGGTTTCATCATCGGCTCCGTCTCCTCCTACTTCGGATATACGACGGACAAGGGAGCGCAGGGTGTCGGCGAAGCTGCCACCAACAGTGTCGTGCTGTCATCTCTGCTGATCATTGTTGCTGATGTATTGCTGATCAAGTGCATCTTTTTCCTCTTCCCGGATACAGCCATATGAGCGAGACCCAGATCATCGCGGTGGAATTTAAGCGTGTAATGAAGTCGTTCGGTACAAAGCGCGTACTGAATGACGTGTCTTTTCATATCGATCAAGGTCAGGCCGTGTGCCTGCTCGGACGCAGCGGCACTGGTAAGAGTGTCACCCTCAAACTGATTATGGCTCTCATTCGGCCCGACTCAGGAGAGGTCTGGGTGAACCAGGACAACGTCGTCGATATGGGGGAGAAACGCCTGTCTCTCGTTCGCAAAAAGCTGGGATACCTGTTTCAGGATGCAGCTCTCTTCGATTCACTAACCCTCTACGAAAACCTCGCACTGCCACTCGCCAGGCTCACCAAGAAGTCCAAGGACGAGATAGACGACGTGGTTCACCGTACTCTTACCGACGTCGGCCTGGGAGCAGACGGTGCGAAATTCCCATCGGCACTCTCGGGAGGTATGAGGAAGAGGGCTGGTCTCGCCAGAGCGTTAGTGCTTGAACCGAAGATTCTGCTGGCAGATGAGCCGAGCAGTGGACTGGATCGTATCACCGCCTCTGAGATTGACGAACTTCTCATGCGGCGCAAAGCCGAACATGGAACTGCCCTGATTATCGTGACACACGATGTTCACGGGGCCCGCAGGGTAGCGGACCGGATTGCCGTACTCGACAAAGGAAGCCTTGTCGCCTTTGGATCGGTTGATGAAGTAAGCCAGAGCGAAAACGAAGTCGCTCGCAACCTTATTACGGAGTGAACCAATGTCTAGACGATATCTTGCTGTAGGAATCTTCATTATCGCCGGTGTTACCTTGTTCGCTCTTGGGATCTTCCTCGTTGGCAGTCGTCATGAAGCTTTCTCGCGCCACGTGCTGCTGTATTCGGAGTTTGCAGATCTCGATGGCATATCCAAGGGCTCGAAGGTGCAAGTAGCGGGCATGGATGCCGGCCAGGTGACGAAGATCGACGTGCCTAGTTCGCCGAGTGGTCAGTTTCGCGTCCAAATGAAGGTCGACGAGCAACTTCATGGCCTGGTTCGAGCCGACTCCGTCGTAACGGTCGATACAGAAGGCGTGGTAGGTGACACTTTTCTGACCATTCATTCTGGCTCCCCGAATGCGGCGATCGCACAAGCCGAGTCGGTGTTGCAAAGCAAACCTCCCGTAAGCATGTCCGATCTGCTGACTCATGGTCTCGGGATCATGAATGACGCGGATGCAACGATAAAGCAGGTGGGGGGCAAATTGAACGTCGCACTCGACGGCGTGAATGGCGCTGTGGGTAACGCCAACGATCTGCTCGTAGGTCTGAAAGAGGGCCGCGGGTCAGCAGGCATGCTCCTCCGGGATGAGAAGATGGCAAGCCAGATTCGAGTGACCATGTCGAACGTCCAGTCGACAACCTCGAACCTCAACCAGGCTTCGGGCCGAGTGAACAGCCTAGTTGCAGATGTTCAGGAACGTCAGTTGCCTCAGAAGCTTGACGAGACAGTGACACAGATTCGTTCCGCATCAACCCGTGCCGATGCAACCATCCAACAAGTCCAACAAAGCCTGACCCAGGCACTGGGACCTGATGTCAATGGTGTCACGGGAGGTCAGAACATCAGCGAGGCTCTGACCAATGTCAATGCCGCGACGGGCAACATGGCTGAAGATACCGAGGCCCTCAAGCACAACTTCTTCTTCAAGGGTTTCTTCAATCGTCGCGGCTACTACACACTGAGCAGTCTTTCCCCTGAGGAATACAGGCGCAGTAAGCTCTTCGGAAATACCCAGAGTCCACGCGCCTGGCTGCAGGCTGACGCTTTATTTCAGCATGGGCCACATGGCACGGAGGAGTTGAGTAAAGATGGCAAGCGCGCGCTCGATACCACTGTTGCCTCATTTGGAGACATGATTTTTATGCACCCTATCGTAATCGAGGGATATTCGGATGCGGCCGTCACGGCCGATGCTCTTTCCTGGTCTTACGCTCGCGCACAACTCGTCCGAAATTACCTCGAGGCGCGGTACCCATTCACTAATAAGAATGTGGGCGTTATGCCCTTGAGCGCGACTCCCCCGCCGGGATTAGGGCATGATCGTTGGTCCGGTATATGCATTATGGTCGCTGAGAAGAAGTAGTCTATTCGGCTGCATGCACGTCGAGTTGGTATTTCGGTTAGACCCGGACGAAGGCAAGAGATAGTCTACTTCGGTATGGGCAAGTGCTGTTATGCCGCCAACTAGATCTGAGGAGACTCCACCCCTTCCCGTTTACCGCTCCCCGGGCCCATTCAGTTATCCTGATTGCTCTGTGATATTGCAGAAGGATAGGTAAGCCACTAACAGGAACATGTAATTTTCTAACGCCTGCTTCAGCGATAGCATCGCTCTGTGCTGAGATAAGAGGTTCCATTTTGGACCCGAAGTAAGCAATGTGTCTCATTGCCAGCTGCGCCTCAGTCGAAAGGGCGAAGCATGGACGTCATGGCCATGTCTGACATTGACGGTGAACACTACACTATCGACGATGAACTTCCGACCCTCGATTTGCATCCGGCAGTCGAAGTGAGGCTCGACATTGAAGAAACAGGAATCAAGCTCTTCATCGGGCTGCGGGAGTATGAATGGCCGCGAGGCTGTCCCGATGTTTGCTCGGAAGGGCGGGGTTCTGTATGCCGCTGGATAGGCCGCAAAAGAGGGCTTGCAGCTTATACCGAAGATTTGCTTGGATCAATTGGCACAAGAATGCGATCGCATTCGCTGCCGTATTCCGGTTCTAGGAGCGACCGACCAGGAGCAGCTGTGACACTCGCCCAAGGAATACGATGATCAGCGCAAATGGCTTGGTACATGTGGATGATCTTAAGCCTGGCCCGTTGCCGACGTCTGATGAAAGTAGGGGTCAAGACAGATCAAGGGAGCACTCATGTTAGAGAAACAGGCCGCGGTGGACTTCACTCACAATGACAGAGAACCCGGTCTGGCGGGAAGTGCCCAAGTCTCGGGCAAGGCACTCGCGTTTGCCACGCGCATTTTCTCCACAGTCTCGGACTGCTGGACCCTCACCAAACCGGAAGTCAATTTCCTCATCGCTCTGACGACCTTCACTGGTTTCTATTTGGGGCATGCACGTCAACCGGGCCGCTTCCCTTTCTCCCTCCTGGCATGCACGCTCTTTGGGACACTTCTGGTAGCAAGTGGCACCGGGACACTAAATCAGTACATCGAACGGCGCTTCGACGCACAGATGCGGCGTACCGCACGTCGTCCACTGGCTACAGGCCACCTGAGGGCTTCCATCGGCCTTGCACTCGGGATTGCCTTGGCCGCGCTAGGCAGTATCTTCCTGGCGGCTAAGGTGAGTGTACTTGCAAGCGCACTTGGGCTGTTCACGCTCTCTTCCTATCTCTTGATCTACACCCCGCTTAAACGAAAATCGCCGGTTTGTACGCTCATCGGAGCCATCCCCGGGGCAATGCCGGCATTAATCGGCTGGGCAGCCGCGTCGGGGCATCTGAGTACCGAAGCGTGGCTCCTTTTCGGCATTTTGTTTCTCTGGCAATTTCCCCATTTCATGGCGATTGCCTGGATGTACCGTGACGACTACCTACGAGCTGGCTACCGCGTACTACCAATGGCAGGCCGCCAGTGCGCGTTTGTCAATTGGATGACGGTCCTGCCGCTCCTTGTACTTATCCCGCTAACCTTGTTCCCTGCGTTCTTCGGAAGCGCAGATGTAATCTACGCGCTGGGAACTCTGTTCGTGGGATCCATATTTCTCTATCACGGCTCTGTCCTCGCTCTGCAAAAATCAAATCAACACGCAAGACGATTGCTGCTCGCATCGATCATATATCTCCCTGTCGTGTTCGCTCTATTAATTGCAAATAGTAAGTAGCGTGCTTCACTGCGCAAAGGCCCGTCCCAGAAACGTCTGGATTGTTGGAGTTAAAACCATCTCCTTGCGATTTGTAAACGTACCCTAAGCATTCTCTTACCGTCAGCTTGCATCACGGTAAGGGGATCACCAGTAGAATGTGGCCACTGTGAGGAAAACACGCCAACGAGCGCGGTCCTTTGTTCCCGTCCGAGACGGCGACCGCTCAGCGCACCCAATCCGTATCACAGCCTCGCAACTGTGCTGGGTTGTCGGCTTAATGATCGCTACCGGTCTTCGGCGTCCGTCGTCGCTCTGGCAAACGCCGGCATCGGGGAACGTGCAGGTGGGTCACGACTCCTGGACCTTCCAACAGGAAGCGCCCGCGGACATTGCTTGTTTAGCACAGACTTGTGACGGGTTCCTATGGCTGGGCGGCCCCAACGGATTGTTCCGCTTTGATGGAACGCGATTCGAACCATTCACCTCGACATCTGGGGATCGGCTCCTCTCGACCGACTTGTCCTCCTTGTTCGCACCGCGGTCTGGTGTCCTCTGGATCGGCTATACGTTTGGAGGCTTCAGTTTCCTGGATAAGGGGCGAGTGACCAATTATGCGAGCGAGACCGGAAGTGTTTGCGGTTTTGCCCAGGATCGGAATGGAATTGTATGGGCAGGCACATCCAGTGGTCTGTGGAGATTCGATCATTCGAGGTGGCAGAATGTCGGGGTTGAGTGGAACGCTCCGGTCGAACGCGTTACGTAGCTTGGATTTGATTCAGAGGGATACTATGGGCGCGATAGGATCGAAGACGTTTCTCAATAACTCTGCGGATCACTTGTTAAGCAGTTCAATGAATTCGCTGACCGCTGGTCTTCATAAGGTGCGCTTTCGCTGGCTGGCCCGAGCTATTTTTGTGGTCTCTCTTGCGATGTTGTTGCCTGGAGTCATAACGCGGTGTGCCGCCGCGCACGCCCAGGCCTTACAGGGCTACCATCACACTGCGTGGACCATTGAGAATGGCCTTAGCGCGGTCTTCGCGGTACAACAGGCGCCAAACGGATTCCTTTGGCTGACGACGGCAACGGGCGTCTTTCGATTTGACGGCGTGCGCTTTGAATCGACGGACGAAGTCACCAATCGACAGATACACAATATGGACATCGTCACCGTGTTTCCGTCCCCTTCGGGCGGCGTTTGGCTGACGACGCGATCCCGCGGACTGCTGCTGTGGAAAGACAACCGGGTGACGAATTACCCTGACCGCCGCTGCACGCCTGCTCAGGGGTTGAACGGCACCGTCGAAGACCGCGACGGATCTCTGTGGATTGCAGGCTCTGCTGGTCTTTTCCATCTTAAGAACGGCAATTGTGAACAGATTCACAATGACCCCGCATTTCCACGTAGTTTCCCTTTGGCGATTCTGATGGATCGCGCGGGGACGCTTTGGGTTGCCTGGCCGAACGGCGCTCTTTACTTCCTGAAACCCGGAGAGCATAAATTCAAGCGCTGCTTTTCCGAGCAAGGTGTGGGCGGCGATTACGCTTTCCTCAAGCAGGCCGCAGACGGCTCAATCTGGCTTTCCGACGTCGGGGGCTTGCGCCGAGTGACCGGCTATCCTGACCCAACCAAGCCGCTACCTGCTGCGCAGGAAACTCACCAGCCACACTATGGCTTCGGAAGCTTTGCATTTGCTCCCGATGGCGCCCTCTGGGCTGCGTCCGGCCGGGGCGTCTACCGCTTTAAGAATGTTGAGCAATACAAGGTGGGCGAGCCGCTCAGCATCGACAATGCAGAAGGGTTCACCGTCAAGCAGGGACTGAGTGCAAGTGTTGCGCCGGCCCTGTTGATCGACAGAGAAGGCACCGTCTGGATCGGTACAACCTCAGGCCTCGACCAACTGCGGCGCAACGTCTTTTCCACGGTAGCCATGCCAAAGACAACCGACCATCAGTTTGCGATCGCTGCGGGCGACGACGGAGATGTCTGGGCTGGGAACCGGGAACAACCCTTGACTCACATCGACAAAGATGGACATGTGCAAGTGTTCGCCAGGACTCGCCAAACTCTCGCGATTCGCCGTGCATTTGATGGAAGCACCTGGTCGTCCGGTTTGGGGGACGCTCGTCTATGGCGGACTACGGAAGGCAACCCTTTGCCAGTGGAATTTCCTCCTGGAGATATCCGAAGCGCGGCAGATATAGCCGTGGATCGAAATCATGAGCTATGGATCAATACGTTCACGCCCGACTCCTATCATCGGGTTGGAACTACATGGACCAAAGTGACCGAAGCGCTCGGGAGGAAGCCCGGCGTCATTGGCGCAATGGCGGGAGATTCCGACGGCAACGTATGGTTCGCGTTTTCAAACAAGTTAGTGGAGTGGGACGGCAACACGTACCATCGCTCTTCTTTTCCGGAAGGGACTCTGAATATCTCCGTCGCCGTCGTCTCTGTGCGCGGCGACCATACATGGCTGGGAGGGTCGGGCGGCGTCGTTCTCTTTTCACATGGACGTTTCAACCTGATGCACTGGAAGGATGAGAGCAATCCCGGAAGAGTCTCCGGTCTGGTGGAAACAGAGGCAGGCGAGCTTTGGGTGAATGGCACCTCGGGAGCCATTCGAGTTCCCGCAGACGAGCTGAAGAAGTGGCTCAGCGATTCAGAGTATGGCGTATCGGCAGATCGATTCGACATTCAGGACGGCCTCCCCGGACTTGCCGAAGAACGGTGGCCGGAGCCCTCACTTGTCGAGTCTTCTTCCGGCGTACTTTGGTTTTCGACTACCAAAGGGATTGCGTGGATTGATCCGGCGAAGCTCGGAGGTACGACGAACCGAATTCCACCGCCGGTTTTCGTCAATAACGTCGTTGACAAAGGCAAGATATATAGCGGGACGAACGGCCCGCTGGCATTGCCCGCCAAGGGGAACCTGGAGTTCAACTATACGGCTCTGAGCCTTGCCATCCCCGATCGGGTTCTTTTTCGTTACAAACTCGAAGGCGTTGACACCGACTGGCAGAGCGCCGGCACACGGCGACAGGCTTTCTATACGAACCTTCCTCCAGGCAAGTACAGGTTTCACGTGATCGCCTGCAATAACGACGGAGTCTGGAACGAAGAGGGTGCGCACCTGGACTTCGTTATCGCGCCCGCCGGGTTCCAGACCACTTGGTTCCGCTTGTTGTGCGTGGCTGCGTTTCTGGCATTCCTTTGGGGGCTCTATCAACTCCGAGTGCAACAATTCCGGCGGGAGGAAAGCAAACTTCGCGAATCCATCGAAACCATTCCGGCGATGATCTGGATCGCCGGACCCGATGGGGCCGTTCAATTTCGCAATCGACGCGCGGTTGAGTATACCGGCCTGTCGCAGTTGGGACAAGGGGAGAAAGCCGGGGCAACTTCTGTTCATCCCGAAGATCGGGATCGAATTGCACGACGACTGGGCGCAAGCTATGCCAGTGGTGACCCGTTCGAGGAGGAGATGCGCATCCGCCGCACCGACGGGGAGTATCGGTGGTTTTTGAGCCGCGTCGTGCCGCTGCGGGACAAGCGGGGAAAGGTCGTGAAATGGTACGGTGTAGCGACCGACATTCAAGATCGCAAGCGTGCGGAAGAGCTGCAGGCGGAACTTGCACACACCAATCGGGTCAGCACAATGGGAGAACTGGTTGCCTCGATCTCGCACGAACTCGCACAGCCCATCACGGCCACAACCAATGATGCCAAGGCATCTTTGCGATGGCTTCAGCGCGACCCACCCGATCTGACGCAAGTGCGCAAAGGGACGGAAAGAATCATCGAGGCCGGCATCTTTGCCTCGGAGATTATCGACCGTCTGCGATCGTTGTATAAAAAGTCCCCAACCAGACGAGAGTTGGTCTCTGTAAATGAGGTCATCGGAGAAATGGTCCTGCTGCTGCGGGGCGAAGCCAACGAGTATGCCGTTTCGATTCGCATGAACCTTCTCGCCGCTCTTCCCAAAATCACGGCGGATCGAGTGCAACTGCAGCAGGTACTGATGAACCTCATGCTCAATGGTATCGAGGCGATGAAGGAGACCGGCGGTGTGCTTACAGCGAAGTCGCAATTGGGTGAGGACGGCCAGATCCACATTTCTGTTCATGACACAGGACCCGGCCTGCCCCTGGGCAAGGCCGACCAGATATTCGACGCATTCTTTACGACGAAGCCGCAAGGCAGCGGCATGGGCTTAGCAATCAGTAAGTCGATCGTCGAATCGCAGGGCGGCCGGCTTTGGGCCAATGGCGATGGCGGGCGCGGCGCGACGTTCCACTTCACCTTGCCAGCGGTTCGCGCGGAAACGGACCCTCCCGTGGATGCCGAGTGATTCGGCATTTAGCAGTGTGGGTACACGATTCAGACCGGTCCGGCCATCGCAGCCCAGGTTCGAGGTGCGATGGCTGTACTTGGCTCAAGGTCTTCTCACTTGTGGAATCAGAGGAGTGCTCAGTATGGCAGTCTTTTGTCTGCAACCTTCGCCTTGAGTGTCTGCAACAAGACATTGTCCCGCGCTGCCGCAATGTCACTGGCCGTGTGTACCTTGAGAATCTCGTTGATTCCAGCTTCGGCCTTCTCAGCCATCTGCGGAGTTACGTGCTCGATGCGACCGAGATCCGCCCACCAACCTTCCATCGCTGGACCAAGATGCTCGAGAATATGTTTGATTCCCCCCTCTCCACCACCCAGATTCGCGTTCATGAACTGGCCGAGGATTGCCCATCGTAGCCCAGGGCCGTGTGCCATAGCGATGTCGATGTCGGTCAGGCTGGCCGCATCTTGATCCAGCAAATAGAGCACCTCACGGAATACCGCAGCCTGAATGCGGTTCGCGATATGACCTTTCATTTCCTTCTTCATGCGAATCGGCTTCTTGCCGATCTCCGTGTAGAACTTGACAGCGCGTGTAACGCTCTCAGCGGATGTCAGCTTGCCACCGACGACTTCGACCAGCGGGACGACGTGTGGCGGGTTGAAAGGATGCCCAAGCACGATACGCGCCGGGTTGGTTGCCTCTACTTGGAAATTCGAGACAGGAATACCCGAAGAGCTACTCGCAATGATGACATCGGGGCCAACAGCGTCAGAAATGTCTTTGAACAGCTTGAGCTTGAGATCTAGCCGCTCTGGGCCGTTTTCTTGGACAAAGTCGACGCCTCTCAGAGACTCCTTCAGATTCGTGGAAAACGTCAGGTTGTTCTTATCGGCGCCTGGCTCAAGGCCCATTTCCTCCAACAGCGTCCATGCACTATCGATATACGCGCGCAACTTCTCCTCGGCGCTGGCCACGGGATCGGTTGCGCGCACCACAAATCCTTTCGCGAGATAGTAAGCCGCCCAGCTCATGCCGATCAGCCCGCAGCCCACGATTCCGACTGTTCTAACGTTGAGATCATTTTTCATATTTTCCTCGATTCATTCATTACGCGTACTTCCGCCGGGTTCCACCCCGATTCGAAGCAGCGGTTAACAAGAACAGGATGACGAGCCTTCGCGGTTTACGCGACGTAGGCAATGCCCGTGAGCACTCCTAATTTCGCGATCGTCATGAACTGCGTGTG
>Ga0193753_10000233_pt1 | contig 54886 bp, 48 predicted proteins | sample H1c2metaG_FD_144925 | JGI IMG/M metagenome (GOLD analysis project Ga0193753, IMG submission 144925) | Soil microbial communities from a riparian zone of the East river system, Colorado, United States - H1c2 | ecosystem: Environmental > Terrestrial > Soil > Riparian zone | place: USA: East...
GAAGCGGGACATCTACATGATGCCCAATTCGCATTTCCGGGACCCCTTCGATTATTCGTATTCGGGAATTGAATTATATTATATCGACGGACAGATCATAATCGGCGATGTGGCGGTAGGCTCTCCCGCGGAGAAGGCCGGTGTGAAAGAGGGCGATATCGTGGTGGGCATCAATAACAACTTCAGTCAGAACTTCAATAATTACAAGACGACCCTGCAATCCGTCAATGAGAGGATAAGGCTGGTCCTGCGAAGAGGAAAGGACCTGCTTGATTATAACTTCAAGGTTAAAACAATACTTTAAAAGTCAAAAGTCAAAAGTCAAAAGTAAAAAGGGTGTCCTAAAACAGGAATATCCTTGTGCACTTTGTGAAATCCTTGTGTTCCCCGTGGTTAATATTCAATTGTAAACAACTTTTATTCAAAAAAGTTCAACCACAGAGTGCACAAAGAAATGCACACAAGGACACAAGTGTTTTCCGATAACACGCCATCATTGTCACATTGTCAAATTATCAAATTGTCACATTGTTTTCGCTTATTTTTGCAACTCACTTTTTAGTCTATGGTACACTTCGAAAAATTTACACTTGCCAACGGCCTTCGTGTGATAGTTCACCGCGATGAATCGACGCCAATGGCAGTCATGAATATAATGTATGATGTTGGCGCCCGCGACGAGGACCCTGCACAGACCGGCTTCGCGCATCTTTTCGAACACCTGATGTTCGGCGGCTCCGTCAATATTCCCAATTACGACGAACCCCTGCAGATGGCGGGCGGAGAGAATAATGCATATACCACCAACGACCTCACTAATTATTATATACAACTGCCTGCGGAAAATCTCGAGACGGCATTCTGGCTCGAGAGCGACCGCATGCTCTCACTCGCCTTCGGTGAAAAAAGTCTCGACGTGCAACGCAAAGTGGTGAGCGAGGAGTTCAAGGAACACTATCTCGCCAAGCCCTATGGAGATGTCTGGCATAAGATGCGCGAACTCGCTTATAAGACACATCCCTATCGATGGATGACCATTGGCAAGGAGCTGTCACATATCGAGAACGCGAAACTCGACGATGTCAAGGCATTTTTCTTCAAATACTACAGGCCCGTCAATGCCATCATGGTCCTCGCGGGCAATGTGACCGTGGAGAAGGTGAAGGAGTTATCGGAGAAATGGTTCGCCAATATTCCCGCCGGTGAAAAGTATGAGCGTAATCTTCCACAGGAGCCCGCACAGACCGAACCGCGCAAGCTGGAAGTGAAGGCGAAGGTACCTGTAGATGCCTTTTATAAGACCTGGCATATCTACGCACGGCTGGATAAAAGATATTTTATTGTTGATCTTCTCGGCGATATACTCGGAGGTGGCGGCTCTTCCCGCCTGCATCAATCCCTGGTGAAGGAGAAGAAACTCTTCATCAATATAGAATGCTATCATTACGGCAGCTCGGATGCCGATCTCCTCTGCATCGAAGGTAAACTCGTGAAAGGCGTTACCATGCAACAGGCGGAAGAAGCAATCGATATCGAGCTGGAGAAGATGAAGAATGAACCCGTAACGGAGAATGAGTTGCAGAAGGTAAAGAACAAGACCGAAAGCACGATGGCCTTCGAGGACATGACCGTAATGAACCGCGCCAATAGCCTCGCCTATTATGAATTACTGGGTGATGCCGAATGGATGAATACGGAACTCGAGAAGTATGCGGCCGTTACCGCCGAAGATATTCAATATGAGAGCCGCAACATCTTCGTTCCGGCCAACAGCAACACCCTCTATTATTTGTCGGATAATAATAATTGATTTGAAAAAGAAAGATACATCCATCCTGCAACGGAAGAAGGCGCCACCCATAGTGGATGCCGTCAATTTCAACCTGCAGTTGAAGCCCTACCAGAAATTGACCCTGAAGAATAATGTAGACGTTTACACCGTCGATGCCGGTACGGAAGATGTTCTGGCAATAGAATGGGTCTTCTTCGCCGGTAATTCCTATGAAGAAAAGAATCTCGTAGCCGCATCCGCGAATTTTCTGTTGAAGAACGGGACCAGCAACAAGACCGCCTTCCAGATCAATGAACATTTCGACTACTACGGATCCTTCCTCAACCGCTCCTGCTATAATGAGACAGCGACCATTTCCTTGCATTCTCTTACAAAACACATCGGCGAACTTCTGCCCGTGGTTCGGGAAATGATCTCGGACTCTATAATGCCCGAAGAAGAGCTGGCCATCTACCAGCAGAACATGAAGCAAAAGCTGAGGGTGAGCCTGAAGAAGAGCGACTTCGTTGCAAGCCGGCTGATCGATGTCTATCTCTTCGGTGAAAATCATCCGTACGGCAAGTTCAGCCGGGCGGAGGATTTCGATGCGCTTAAACGAGAGGAACTCATCACGTTCTATAAAAAATATTATCAGCAGGGTAAGCTGATCATTTTCGCCGCGGGTCGTTTACCTGCTAACCTGGAGCAATTGCTCAATGATAGCTTCGGCGATCTTCCCAATAATTCCAATTTGCCCATACCCGCAGTGACATCGCCGTCTGCGGAGAAAAAATTCAGGGTCATCAATGACGAGAGCGGCGTGCAGGGTTCTATCCGCCTCGCACGACCTTTCCCCAACCGGCATCACCCCGACTTCCAGAAAGTGCAGGTGTTGAATACGCTCTTCGGGGGCTTCTTCGGATCGCGACTGATGGTGAACATCAGGGAAGATAAAGGCTATACGTACGGAATTCATAGTTATCTCCAGGCCCACGTGCATGAGTCGGCATGGATGGTAAGCACCGAAGCAGGCCGCGAAGTATGCGAGGCGGCGATCAGCGAGGTGTACAAGGAGATGAAGGACCTGCGGGAAGAACTCGTGGAAGAAGACGAGTTATTGCTTGTCCGGAATTTCTTAATGGGAGGAATACTCGGCGACCTCGACGGGCCATTTCATATCATCGCACGCTGGAAGAATATTATTCTGAACGACCTGGAACACGATCATTTTTATAAGACCATCGACACTATAAAATCTGTCTCTGCCATCGAGCTCCAATCGCTTGCGCAGAAATACCTCAACCCGGATGACTTCTATGACCTGGTGGTAGTATGACGATCACAGTTCGTCGATCACCTGTAGCCTCTTCTTAAGCAACCGCCCGGGCTGGAACCGCTTGGCGATGGTGACGCGGATATTGCCGGTCCGGACCAGGTACTGATCCTTTCCCGATGCACCGCGCAGGTTCGTAGTATTATTGATCCAGGAAATGCTGGTGCTCCACTTATTACTATTATATCCCAATACGCCGCGAAGGGTAACATTCGGTGTGACGCTGGTATGCTTCTCCGGTCCAGCTTCAGTGTATTCCTTCACGAAGCTCAGGTCGCCCGTAAGGGATGCGGACCCTGTAAGGAAGAAATGCTCCTTATATACTAAGGTATAGGCATAGCCGATGCCCGGGCCAAATTCGGTGAAGACTACTTTGTTGATATTCCTCTGCGTATACTTGCTTTCCACGGCGCCGGGTACGAGTGCGCTATCGGCCTTGATGATACCGGTGTAGGCCTCAGCACCGATGAGCAACGAGCCCGCCGATTTTTTCTGCCATTCATTCTGCAAAAATGCCGCACGATAGGAAAATTGCCGGGGATTGAAGAGCCGGTACACGGAGACGCCCATCAAGTTGACACGCAGATCGGGTCTCAGGTAGGCGGCATCACCCGGAATGGCATATCCCTTCGGAGAAAGATAGTAGCCTTTGTAAAATTGTCCATAGAGATCGATGAGAAGCTTACGCGTATAGATATGCGACTGGAGATCCAGCGACCTGGTCTTTCCTTTGTCTTCCTTATCAGGATTTAGGAAACCGAGGTTAAGCCCGAGATTGAGCGTAATGGCGCCATAGGTTGCGCCGACACCTGTACTGAAGGCGGTGTTGGGTCGGTACTTGAGCGTCGGTACATCTGCCGGCGCTTCCAGCAGCAAGCCCGTGTATTTTTTGGAGAAGAAAAAGCGCGCGGTTACGAGTTTCGGGTATGCCTGGTAATAGGCACTGTCAAAGGGAGAACCGGCTCGCTGACCCTGGGCTAGCAAGCTGGAAGAGATCGCAAGGAAGACGATCGAAAGTCTCATAATAGCAGAACAGGGCTTGTTGGTCAGGGGTGACATGCTGAAATAAGTTTAAAAACTGTGCCGCAATGCAAGGTGATTGTTTAGCCGCGGAACGTTCAAATAACATTTCACATTCCTTGAATAACATAATAAAGGAGTAAAAACTTCCACAGATTTACCCGGCGAATGTAAGATCGATAAATCCATATTTCCCTGAAAGAAAGGAAGGGTTGGTCAAATACTCAAATACGTGGTCGATACGGGATATCCTTGTTAGGTATCGTATGTCGTTCCCTACATTTTCCGGAGAATGGGATCCAATCTTCCCTTCAGTTTATTTCCCGGCAGGAATCGCATGGCCAGCGTGATCCTGAACTCGCCGGTCCTGACGCTATAAGGCTCGTCGGAAGACTTGCCCTTTGCATTGGTCGAATTGTGCACCCAGGAAATGGTAGCGGCCCATTCATCGCTGTTGTAGCCCGCTACCGCGCGCAGGGTGGCATTGGGTGTAATGGTGGTACGGTTCGCCGACATGGCGGTCAGTTCATTTTCCTCCTTCACAAGACTGAGGTTTGCATTTACGGTGAGGCTGCCGGTGACGAAAAAATTCTCCTCCCATACGCCGGTATAAGCGTAGCCGGCGCCGGGTCCGATCTCGAACAAACGAACCCGTTTGATATCCCGTTGAGGATAGTAGCTCTTGATAAGGGACGGCACGAGCGCACTATCCCCTTTTGTACTTCCATAATAGATCTCAGCACCTATCAATAGTGATCCGGCGGATTTTTTCTGCCATTCATTTTGAATAAAACCGGCACGGTAGGAAAACTCGCTGCCGTTCAATAGCCGGTAGACGGAAGCGCCGAGCATATTTATCTTCATATCCGGCCGCAGGTAGTAGACCTTATCGGCGGTACCGGCCGGGCCGTCCTGCTTCAGGTAATAGCCTTTGTAAAATTGTCCATATATATCGGTCACCCAATCCCGCGTGTAGATATGTGTCTGGAGATCGAAGGAGCGGGTCTTCCCCTTGACGGATTTGTTGGGATTCAGGAAACCGAAACTCGCGCCCACGCCGAGCGACAATGCCTTGTAACTGGCATTGATGCCAAGGGATGTAAGACTGTTTGGCCGGTAATGGATGGACTGTATGCCGGCAGGGGCTTTCAGGATAAGCGACGTATACCTTTTCGAGAGGGAAAGACGGGCGGTCACCTGCTCTTCGAATGTAACGTAGTATTCATCATTCCCTGGCGAGGAGGATGACTGGGCGAAAAGGATGTGTGCCGGAAAGAGGAAACAGCAAACAAATAATACGGGTAGTCGGCGCATGCCTCAAGATAACCAAAAAATAATGCCGGATTTATTTGCCCCTAAAAACGGGAGCGGTCAATACCTGGTCAGAATTAAGGGTGGAGAGCGTAGAAATATTCTCCGAAGGAGTCCGGAGTCCTTCGGACAATATTCCCCGAAGGGATCCTTTGGACAATACGCAATATTCAATGCTCAAGTGGGCCTCGCGATCATAGAAGGCTGACAGCGGGGTGCCACTATTCACGATTGACGACTCACGATTGACGACCTTCACGTTGTCCATCCCAAAACCGGGTTGGTAGTTCCCATCGAATCAGTGAAATTCGCACTATGACCTTCGACCGGCAAAATTTATCGAACGAACAGCTTGTTCATTTTTATCGCAGTATTCTTTATCCCCGAATGATCGAGGAGAAGATGCTCATATTACTCCGCCAGGGTAAGATCTCGAAATGGTTCAGCGGTATCGGGCAGGAAGCCATTTCGGTCGGTGCCACGCTGGCATTGGAAGAAGACGAATGGATCATGCCCCTTCACCGTAATCTCGGTGTGTTCACTACGAGAGGAATGCCGTTGAATAAATTATTTATGCAATGGCAGGGAGCACAGGAGGGATATAGTAAGGGAAGGGAAAGAAGCTTTCACTTTGGAACGAAGGAACATCATATCTGCGGAATGATCTCGCATCTCGGTCCGCAGCTCGCCATTGCAGATGGCGTGGCACTTGCACACAAACTAAATAAGGAAAGCAAGGTCTCTCTCGCGTTCACAGGTGATGGAGGCACCAGCGAAGGCGATTTCCACGAGGCACTCAATGTTGCGGCCGTCTGGGATCTTCCCGTGATCTTCTTAATAGAAAACAATGGCTATGGTCTCAGTACGCCTACGAGTGAACAATACCGTTGCATCAGTCTCGTGGATAAGGCAAAGGGCTACGGGATGGAAGGGGTGCAGATAGATGGCAACAACCTGCTTGCGGTCTATGAGACTATCAGGGGCGTCAGGGACTATTGCATCAAACATCAGAAACCCTACCTTATCGAGGCTACTACCTTTCGCATGCGCGGCCACGAAGAGGCAAGCGGCACGAAGTACGTTCCCCCGAAACTATTCGAGCTATGGGAACAGAAAGACCCGGTAAAGAAATATGAGGAATACATCCTGCAACAGCAGGCACTTTCTGCTGCAGACATTGAGAATATAAGATCGGAATTCCGGGAAAAGATCGAGAGCGAATTAGCCAAGGGTTTCAATGCAAGACCGGTGGTGGTTGATACAGAAGACGAGTTCAATGATGTGTATGCTCCTCAAACCAGTCTCACACTATACGATCCGGCGCTCACGGAACAGAAAGAGCTCCGCCTCATCGATTCCATTAAGCAGGGGCTCCATCAATCGATGCGGCAGCATCCCAACCTGGTATTGATGGGACAGGATATTGCAGAGTATGGAGGTGCATTCAAGATCACGGAAGGTTTTGTGGAAGAATTCGGAAAGGAACGCGTGAGGAATACGCCTCTCTGCGAGAGTGCAATAGTTGGGGCGGCCCTCGGCCTGAGCCTGAAAGGATACAAGTCTGTTATGGAAATGCAATTCGCAGACTTTGTAACGGTCGGTTTCAACCAGATCGTGAACAACCTGGCGAAGATCTATTACCGCTGGGGACAAAACGCGGATGTTGTGATAAGAATGCCTACGGGTGGTGGCGTGGGTGCGGGACCCTTCCATTCTCAAAGCAACGAGGCCTGGTTCACACATGTTCCGGGACTGAAAGTGGTGTATCCTTCCACACCCATGGATGCGAAGGGGCTGCTCATTGCCGCGATCAATGATCCCAACCCGGTAATGTATTTCGAACATAAGGCGCTTTACAGGAGTGTGAGCGGAGAAGTGCCCATTGAATATTACGAGATAGAGATTGGGAAGGCGAGGCATGTGAGGGAAGGCGACGAGATATCCATCATCACCTATGGAAGCGGTGTTCACTGGGCCCAGGAATATGCAAATGCGAATCCGTCGATATCCATCGATATCCTGGACCTGCGCACGTTGTTGCCGTTGGACTATCTCGCGATCAGGGAGGCCGTGCAACGGACGGGAAGAGTACTCATCGTTCATGAGGATACATTGACAGGTGGTATAGGAGGTGAGATCAGCGCATGGATCGGCGAGAACTGTTTCAGCCTGCTCGATGCACCCGTGATGCGATGTGCAAGCCTCGATACGCCGATACCTTTCAATATCGACCTGGAGATAAACTTCATGGCGAAGAGCAGGCTGGGGGGGGCGATTGAGAGATTGTTGCAGTACTAGTGTTAGAAAGTCAAAAGTAAAAATTCAAAATTCAAAAGGGTGTCCTCGAATCGGAATATCCTTGTGTACTTTGTGAAACCCTTGTGCTCTCCGTGGTTAAAAGTCAAAATTCAAAAGGTTGTCCTTGTATCGGCATATCCTTGTGCACCTTGTGAAACCCTTGTGTTCTCCGTGGTTCAATTATCAAATTGACTTGCTGTTGCGGAGTTTACGCATTCTAAATAATTAGTTATTACCTATCCTTTGGATGCTAATCTCATCAGGGTGAACACTTAGTTCTCTTATTCTTATTTCTAAATTCTCCAGATTACTTCAGGAAATTTTTAAAAGCTCGTTTTTTTTATTAGTTTTGAATTGCAATCTGCTCCTGAGATAGCTAATTCTATCCTATCTATTTCCACCATCCCATCCTGGTCTAACCACCCTTAATCTCAACTACCTGTCTTTATGAAAAAGCTTTACGCATTTTCCACCCTCGTGTGCATGCTATGCTGCGCAGCAGGCCATACACAAACCTTTTCCCTCTTAAAAGATATCAATCCCGGGAGCGATGGAAGTAATCCCTTCCTGTTCACCAACGTGAACGGCACCGCCTATTTTCGAGCAGACGATGGCACACACGCCAATGAGCTCTGGAAAAGCAATGGCAATGCAGCCGGTACTAAAATGGTACGCGATATCACCGCCGGCCCTGCAACCTCGGATCCCTTTTATCTCGCGAACGTGAATGGTATATTGTTCTTCGCCGCCGAAGGCGAACTCTGGAAAAGCGATGGCAGCGAAGCCGGCACCGTCATGGTAAAGGATATAAATCTCGCCGGCATCAGCAGCCCGCTATACCTGACCAACGTGAACGGTACACTTTTCTTCCGCGCCAATGATGGGATCAATGGATATGAACTATGGAAGAGTGATGGAACGGAAGGCGGCACCGTGATGGTAAAGAATATCGGAGCCTCCGATATATCCTCTATGCCGGCATCGCTCATAAATATAAACGGTACATTGTATTTCAGCGCCACCGACGGTATCAATGGATATGAACTATGGAAGAGTGATGGAACGGCGGGCGGCACCGTCATGCTGAAGGATATCCGTGCGGGTGTAAATGGAAGCAATCCCGAAAGACTCACCAATGTGAATGGCGTCCTGTATTTCTATGCAGAAGAGGATGTTCATGGCGGCGAACTCTGGAAGAGCGATGGCACTGCCACCGGCACCGTACTCGTGAAGGATATTACGCCCGGCTCTACCGGCAGCAGTCACTTCCTCGAAGTCACCGCGATACAAAACAAGTTTTACTTCAGCACCGATAATGGATTGACCGGAGTAGAGCTCTGGAAGAGTGACGGCACCGAAGCCGGCACCGTGATGGTGAAAGACATATTTACAGGCCTCGACGGCGCCGATCCCAATAGCTTCAAGGAATTGAACGGACTTCTTTATTTCCGTGCCGACGATGGCACACATGGCGTGGAGCTTTGGAAGAGTGATGGCACGGCAATAGGCACATCGATGGTAAAAGACATCAGCACCGATCCTTTTACACCCATAAGCCCACTGGCGAAGGTGGGCAACCTGCTATTCTTCACAACCGACCCCGATGGTATACAGGGCCGTCAACTCTGGCGCAGTGATGGCACCACGGTCGGAACGGTGAAGTCGCAGGAAATAAGCGCCGACTTCATTACACAGGCAGGCGGCTTCGTCTATGCTGCGGTTGACCAGGGAGGTACGGGTGTGGAACTGTGGTCCAGTGCAGTACCCGATGCCGCCACACTGCCGCTGCGCTTTCTCGAATTCAAGGGCCGTCTTCAGAATGAAGATGCGGCGCTCGACTGGAAGACGACCGATGAGGTGAATGCAGCCGACTTCGTCACAGAACGCAGTATGGATGGCCAACATTATTCTTCGGTCGGTTCCGTTTCCGCTACCAACAACTCGGGGATCAACCATTATTATTTTCTTGACCGTAATGTCAGGAAGTTGAATATCCCCACTATCTATTACCGCCTCAAGCAGGTAGATCGCGATGGAAATTTCACCTATTCGGAGATCGTGAAACTGCTTTTGGAAAAGGAACTCAATTCGATACAGTTATACCCTAATCCCGTAGTAGCTCAAGCCAACCTCAGGATCACCATCGATCATGCAGAGAAACTCTCCGTCCGCATATTCGATAATGGCGGCAGACTGGTGAAGGCACAACAGGTGAACGTAACTCCGGGCGTCAGTTCCGTTTCACTCGAATTGAACCGCCTGTCGCATGGAACCTATTTTCTCGATGTTCGCGGAAGCTCGGGTATCAGCAAGCAGGTTAAGTTCATTAAATAAAATATCCAGGAAATATCATTGGCATGACTGGCTATTGGCCGGTTCATTCGCGGGTACATTTAACACCCGGTTGTAGATTTTTGTCGTACCTTAATAAGACAAAACATACTTCTATGCCACGCAATACCCTACTTCTCTGCGCTGGTATCTTTTTCCTCAACCCAGTCGCATCACTCGGGCAAAACCTGCCCAGGAACCCAACTACACAACAGGTAGTCGGTTATCAGCAACAGGAGCAAAAGCAATGGACGATGAATCAGCAACCGTCGAATGCGGTCCTTCTCAAGACAAGCCCCGCGGTGCATACCCTCCAGTATAAATTGAATTTTAAGAAAGAAAAGGAACCTGCTATCATCTTACCCGGTTCGAAGCCGTACAGTCTGCCGGCACCCACCCGCATGATTGTAGCGGAACCTTCCCCTACACCGGCGACACTAATACAACCGGTCAAGTATCGCTTCCATTATAACAGCTGGTTGAAACAGGAGATCAGGAATAATAGTCATCCGGTGAGAGCAAGCAAGGATTTCGCTTCACCAGGACTGTAAGTGCAAACAACTGATCAACCATTGGGACAATGTCCCGACTCGCAAGGGAAACCGATCCCCGGCGCCGGCGAACTTAGCCGCGCAATCACTCTTTTGTGGTATTGCTGTCTTCAGTAAAAGGCATACTTTGTAGAACACCCACGCAGCCGTATACTTCGGAATTATTTACTGGTACCAAAACAACACTACCATGTTATCCTCTACTCCCATGTCCGGCCTGGCCCGGCCAATCAGTCAATCCGAGCGAATTTCCATCATCGATTCACTACGTGGCATTGCTATACTGGGCATACTGCTGATGAATATCCCCGTATTCGGCCTGAGCAGCGCAACCGGAGATGATCCTTCCGTATTGAAGGAGATCGGTACCGTCGATTATTATACCTGGATGGCCGTCAACCTCTTTCCCGAGGGAACCCAGCGGGCCTTATTCTCCATGCTCTTTGGCGCCGGCATTCTTCTCTTCATTGGTGGAAAGGAGAAATATCTCGAAGGCCTGTGGCCCGCAGATTACTTCTTCCGCCGGCAATTATGGTTAATGGTGTTCAGCATCTTCGATGTATTCGTATTGTTATGGTTCGGCGATATACTGCTCGACTACGCCTGTCTCGGAATGCTGATGTTTACATTCCGGAGACTGCCTGCAAAAAAATTACTCATTGCGGCGGGTGTGTGTTTCGTGCTGATGATCGCAAGGGATAACCGTGATTTTTACCTGGAGAAGCAGTCGATCTCGGTGGGCGAACGCATCGCGGCAATAGATACGACGAAGACAAAACTCACACCGCGCCAGGAAGAGTTGTTGGGAAACATGACATCCTTCAAGGAAAATTCGACTCAGGAGAAGAAGCTAAAGCGGCATGAACGGTCCATCAGGATGACCACGGGAAGCTATGGCGATCTCTACGAATACAGGACGGGTTTCTACCTGCGCAATCTCTCCACCTATCTTTATCTCGGCATTTGGGATGTGGTCTTCTTCATGTTCCTCGGTATGGCCTTCTTCAAGATGGGCATCCTCACCGGCCAGGCGCGAACGCGTACTTACTGGATCCTTTGCATCATTGGACTGGGGATTGGATTGCCGCTGGCTTACCTGCGCATTCATCCGATGGCAGTCTATCACTTCAACTGGTTCGAATACACCAAGCATGTGCCCTTCCAGTTGTATGAATTATCACGGACCTTCCGTTCGCTCGGCATATTCGGGCTTATCATGCTGCTATATAAATCGGGTTGGTTCAAATGGTTCTTCTCACTCATGAGGCCGGTGGGACAGATGGCGTTCACCAATTACCTGGCGCAGTCGCTGCTGTGTGGCATCTTCTTCTATGGAGTAGGCTTCGGGATGTTCGGCAAACTTCACCGTCACGAGATCTACTACGTGGTAGGTGTTGTCTGGCTCATCCAGATAATCTGGAGCCATCTTTGGCTCAGGTATTTCACCTTCGGGCCGCTTGAATGGCTATGGAGAAGTCTTACTTATTGGAAGAGGCAGCCATTGAGGAAGGCATCCCGTACAGAATAGGATGAATTTATCTTAAAGTGTTTTACCGGGACCAAAAAGCGCCTGGCCAGCCCTGGTGCCGTTATGTATCTCATTGTCGACTGTCAGCCTGCCGTTGACAATCACATAGTGAAACCCCTTCGAATAGGCATGAGGCTTCTCATAGGTAGAGATATCGCTCACCTCATTCTCATCGAAGATCACGATGTCGGCGGCATAGCCTTCACGGAGAAGGCCACGATCCTTCAACTGAAATTTCTGTGCGGGCAGGGAAGTCATTCTGCGGACGGCCTCTTCGAGTGAGATCACTTTTTCCTCCCGGACATACTTTGCCAATACTCTCGCATTGGTGCCGTATCCTCGCGGATGTGGCATGCCTGAGTTGAATACCCTGATGCTGGCATCGCTTGCGAACATGTTGAAGGGATATTGCATGATCCGTTTCACATCATCTTCCGACATTCCATGAAACACGGCGCTTGCGCCACCATTCATCATGATATCCGTTACCGTCTCCGCTTCCGCCTTCACATTGTGTTTCCTTCCCTTCATCAGGTTGATGGCTTCAATGCTCTTGCCATTGTAGGAAGTGTCGGGTTCATAATTTGCAACGACGGCATAACTGAAATGTTTCAGTTTTCTTTTTTTCAACCGGCCGATCATATAATCCATCGCGTATTTCTTCAGCTCGGGACGCAAGAGCCTTGCCTTGATCGAATCCTGTCCATCGGCCAGTAGTTCATCCGGCATCAACGTACTTATGGATGTACTGCTGGCGGTATAGGGATATTGATCGATGGTTACTTCGATCCCTTCGCGTCGCGCAGCCTCGATCATCGGGACGGTCTCCTTGCTGCGACCCCAGTTCTGCTGTCCGCTTAATTTGAAATGCGAGATCTCCACGGGAATATGCGCCTCCCTTCCTATCGTAAGCGCTTCGTTGATGGCCTGGATCACACTATCTCCTTCATCGCGCATATGCGACGAGTAAACACCTTTGTAAGCCGCGGCGATCGAGGCCAGGTCCACGATCTCGGGCGTCTTGGTGTAGGTACCGGGAATGTAGATGAGGCCGGTGGAAAGTCCCACGGCGCCATCCTTCATGGCCTTCTCCATGATGGCTTCCATTTGTTTCATTTCCGCAGGGGTTGCATCGCGGTTGGCGCGACCCATCACGGCCTTGCGGATATCATTGTGACCGATGAGCGTGGCTACATTGATCGATATTTTCAGGGAATCGATCCAGGAGAGATACTTTCCGATATCGGTATGGGAAGAACCACAGTTGCCGGTAATGCAGGTTGTAACGCCATCCATGATGAAATTGGTGGCCTCCGGGTTACGGTCTTCGTCGCCCTCGAGGTGCGTGTGTACATCAATGAAGCCCGGCGCCACGATGAGTCCCTTCGCGTCTATCACTTTCTTTGCGTGCCCGGCTACAATGTCCCTGCCGATGCCGGTGATCTTTCCATCGCGAATGGCGATATTCCCGTAATACCAGCTGTTGCCGGTGCCATCGATCACTTTACCGTTGATGATGACGATATCGGGATCGCCTTGCTGGGAGAAGACCGAGAGAGGGACGAGGAGGACGAGGAGGATTAGGAGAACTTTCATTGACAGACGGGGATTTTGACGGGGATTTGGGGGGATTAATGGATTATTCGGAATAGACAAAGCCGGATTAAACGATTTAGATACATATCTTATAACTGGTTTAATAATTTCAGACGCCGTTTTGATAGGAAAACTGTCGAAGTTTTTATTAAAAATAAAATCCCTATCCACCTACATCCCCACATCCCCCAAATCCTTTGATCCCTTATTCGCATCGAATAAGGCCTGTGCCAGTCGACTCGAATGTTCAAATAGCGGAGTGCATTCACGATTGACGATTCACGATTGACGGTTTACGTCTCCCGCGCATCCCCGCTCCCGACAAACCACTGCTCCTTATTTCGAAAAAGCACATTGAACGTTGTCAGCGACCCATAGCAACGTGTGATATATTGCTGAAGATTCACCTTCTCTTCATCATTCAGTTTCTTATGACTATTGATGTTTTGTTCCAGTACCCGCAGGCGGTCGCGCAGCATGACCACCTTATGAAAGAAATCATCTATGGGAATCTCCTTTGGCTTAAGCGACTTGTCGGCCGGTTGTATCAATACCACGCCCCCCTGCCACCGGTCTCCCAATGGAACCGTTTCCGTGACCCCGCCCCACAGGCGTAATATTTTCAAAAGCGATCGCTCCACTTCGCTATGGGTTTCGATCTCTACCGTTACGTTCTCGGGTATGATCTCATCGAGGTTGATATCCGTCTTATCTATTTCTTTGATCCCATGATTGATGAAAGAGATGAGATACGTCGCGTATTTTATCCCGACGATCACCCCGGGACCATACTGCGTATGCTGCAATCGTGTGCCGATACCGAGAGTGGTCTGTTCCATGATGCGTTTTTTTTAGAAGAGATATTAATACTTCAAAATTAATGACCCGGCTTTCACTATATCCATTCTTTCACGATTTCTTTACAGCCATCTTTCCATGCTTCTTCATTACGATCCTCTTCCCGATCTTCATGCTGATTGGAATAAACAAAGGCATGTACACCGCCACCAGTACATTTAAAAAATAGGCCACCGGGATCATCGACAGGAAAACAGCCGGCACAATTAGAGAACGGAGCTTGGCAAGGCGAATCACCAGTGGGTCGATTGCCGGTACAGCCAGTTTATTTTTGGGATTGGAAATGCATCTCCATAGAAAATAGGTCATGAAGCCCGCCAGGCAAAAATTCATCACGTAGAATATCAACGGCACTTTCAGCTGCTTGGCATATAGGTCCTTTCCCGCATACTCACTGTAGAAACCGGTACTGAAGGGCATGAGAACTATGAAGAAGAGAAAGATGAGATTGAGCGTGATCAGTTTCTTGCTGAAGCTCGTCACATAACCAAACATCCGGTGATGGATGGTCCAGTAAAGACCGATCAGCATGAAGCTGACCAGGAAGCCAATGAATTTGGGGATCAGATGCCCGAGCTCGGAAAGCAGGACCTTGTCGGACACGCCCTCATGGATATCCGGTATTTTGATCTCGATGATGAGCAGCGTGATGGCAATGGCGAAGACCGCATCACTGAACAGGATCATGCGCTCTAACTGAAATTCCTTTCGTAGTTCGTTGTGTAGTTCTTGGCTCATAACAAAGTGTAATGAGCGGCAAATTAACCGTTCTTTCTTATTTGCTCAACACAAATACCCATTATCAGCGATCAGAACGCCCTGTTTTCCTGATCCATTCTCAGCGGATCGAAAGGAGGCAATCCTTTCTTATAGCGTTCGTAGGAGTCTTTGATATATTTCTGGAAGTCGTAGTCCCCACTGAGGATCGCAAATTCATACGACGGACGATAGACCAGCATGAAATTATCCAGCAGGTCGCCATCCAGCGATGTGAGGCGGCGTACCACGGCCTTGCTGAAACGGTGGTCCACGAATTTCTCCTCCTCTTGTGTCAACAATCTCCGCTGGAAGGAAAGCATGCTCTTATTTCTCCGGAATCGAAAGATGTTTATGATCTCGTCCAGATCGAAGCCCACGGCGCCGCCGTATTGCGATTGCCCCGTTACGGTGCTTAGTCCTGGTTTCCGGTAGTTGAAGATCTTCGCGTAATCCTCGCGGTTCTGCAGCGAGTCCTGTTTATAATTCCGCTGCCGGATCTTGACCTCCTTTAATATAGGTACGTTCACTTTCAATGAAATGTCGAAGGTGAGTGGGTTGGGCATTTTGAGCACGGCAAACCGCACGGTGGGCTTGTTCAGGTAACTGAACCAGATAGAATCCTTCTCGGCGACATCTATTTCATATTCGCCATAGGTATTGGTAACGGAGCCTTTGCCGGAAGTGGATTGAACAGTTACGAGTTCGAGGGGATAGGTGCGCGTACTGTCATACACCACGCCTCTTACTTTGTATTGGGCACACGCAGGTGTTGTTTTCAGGAAAAGGAGAAACAGGAGAATGAAGGGCGTATAAAGAAGTCTGCGGTGCAAATTCAGCGTTTGGTCCGGAAAGTAACGAAACAAAATGCAAAAGAGATTGTAAAGTGTGGCTCAGGCGGAAAGAATTTCGGCGATCACACGGGGATAATGTTCGTGTTCCAGTAAGTGGATCCGGTGTGCGAGCGTATCGGCCGTGTCGCCTGGCTGGATGGGGCAACGGGCCTGGAAAATGGCTGCGCCGTGATCGTATTGTTCATCTACATAATGTATGGTAATGCCGGTTTCCTTATCTCCCGCGGCCAGCACCGCCTCATGCACATTCCGGCCATACATGCCCTTGCCGCCATAAAGAGGCAGGAGTGCCGGGTGGATATTGACGATCCGGGAGGGATAGGCCTGGATGAGGGCGGTGGGAATTTTCCAGAGAAAGCCTGCCAGGACGATGAAATCTATCTGCTGCTGTTTCAATTCGGGGAGATAGGAATCGCCGCGGAAGAAGCGTTCCTTTTCAATAAGCAGTACGGGTATATTCTCGCGCTTCGCGATATCGAGTACGCCTGCGCCCGGTTTATTGCATATGATCAATGAGACCTTCACACTATCTGAACCCCTGAAATGATCGATGATCTTCTGTGCATTTGAACCCGCACCCGAGGCAAAGAGGGCAATAGAAGTGGGACGTGGTAACAGGGTCTCCCCATTTTTTGACTTTTGCATTTTGACTTTTGACTTTCTTCCGCCTATTCTCGCGCCCATTTTCCTCAAATAGCCCTTAAAAAATCCAAACTGCCCCATCGGGATGCTGACAAGAATGACGGCGATTGGCCAGAGCAGAGTGATCAATACTATATAGGTAAGGATCCAGGGCCAGCCGGAGGCAATAGGAAGAAGACCCAGGATACGGCGGCCTGCATAACCAGTCAGGCTGCCACCAATGGCAAATGTGCTAATGATCAATGCCAGTCGCACACCACTTACCTTCCATTTTTTCTGCAGCCCGTCCAACATAATAGCGAGTCGTCTTTTTTTGCCCGGCAAAAGTAGGGTTTGTTGGACAGCGTTGGCAACAGAAGAAGGAATTGGGAATAGGGAATTAGGAATTTGGCTTTAATTAGTAACAATCATTCCCTGGTATTGCTTTTAAAAAGATATTTTCAATTTGAGGACTAATTCCGAATTCCCAATTCCGAATTCCAATCTCTCATGATCATTTATTGTTGAACAAATCCAACTGGTTGACTGATTAATGACAAACAAATTTGATCAAATACAAGAATTACTTATAAATCCCTTGAAACGCAGGCTGGTAGCGGGTTAAAATTTTTTTAAAGTGGATGGCCGTTTATAAGGTTCGTGTGCTATTTTTGCACCCAGTTCAGGTTTTTTATCCACATTTTACAGATCAATTGTGACTATGATTCCTTCAAAACCAATGCTCAGGAGACTTACACTGTTTACCCTTGCTTTTGTTGTTTTCTCTGCGCTAAAAGTATCAGCACAAGATGGTAAGGCATTATTCCAGTCACGGTGCCAGAGTTGTCATAGTGTTTTTGTAGATGTAACCGGCCCTGCTTTGAAGGGTTTGGAGGAACGGCACTCCTGGTCCGATCACAAGCAACTGCTCGCCTGGATCCAGAATCCCCCGGGCTATATGGCTAAGGACCCCTACACCCAGGGATTGAAGACGAAGTTCAATACTGTCATGACGTCCTTTCCCGGCACCACGCTCGCCGAGGTGGATGCGCTGGTGAAATATATAAACGAAATCGCTACTGCTCCACCTCCTACTCCTCCGAGCGGCGATGATGGAGAACCATCCGACAACAATCAAAACGCCATCATCTTCGGCGTCATTTCCCTGATCCTCGCCATCATCGCGCTTATCCTGATGCAGGTGAACAGCAACCTGAAGAAGATGTCGGATGATGCAGAACGCATTCATCGCCCAGAGCCCGTTGCTTTCTATCGCAACAAGGTGTATATCGCCATGTTCTCGGTCATCTTCTTCATCATCGGCGGCTACTTCGTTACGAAGGGCGGCATCGGCATGCAGCGGATGAAGGATTACCAACCCAAACAACCCATTTATTATTCCCATAAGGTACACGCCGGCATTAACCAGATCAGCTGTCTCTATTGCCATGGCAATGCATGGGAAAGCAAGTCCGCCGCCATTCCTTCGGTGAATGTCTGTATGAACTGTCATAAGTCCATCCAGTCATATACCAAGGGACCCAAGCTGCAAGATGACAATGGCAACGAGATCAACGGTACGGCCGAGATCGCGAAGCTTTATAAATATGCAGGATTCGATCCAAAGAATGCCAATTCATGGGATCCTTCCAAGGCCAAGCCTATCGAGTGGGTCAAGATCCATAATCTTCCCGACCACGTCTTCTTCAGTCACGCGCAACATATCAGGGCAGGCAAGGTGCAATGCCAGACCTGCCACGGCGAGATCACTAATATGAACGAAGTGAAGCAGGTTTCGGAATTAAGCATGGGTTGGTGTATCAATTGCCATCGCCAGACCAAGGTTGACTTCAACTACGACAGCACCAAGGGCAATAAGTTCTATAGCATTTACGAGAAATTCCACAACGATATCAAGGCTGGTAAGATGGATAGTGTAACCGTCAAGGATATCGGTGGTATCGAGTGCCAGAAATGCCATTATTAAAGCAGTAGTCGCTTAGCCGCCAGCGCTGACGGTGGGTGTACAAGGAATATATTTCAAAAATAAAATCAGCTGACTCCGGCATTCGCCCAGGCCAGTTGCTAACTCCGATAAATATGAGCCAAAAACAGTACTGGCAAGGGTTTGGACAGGTTAATGATCCTGAAAATTTTCAAAAGAAGACGGCCGATGAATTTCACGAAGAACTTCCTTTTGAGGGTTTCGACGATAAAGGACTGATCGACGCCAAAGCCCCGCGCCGGGATTTTCTGAAATATCTTGGTTTCAGCACCGCTGCCGCAGCATTGGCTGCCAGTTGTAAAATACCCGTTAGACAGGCCATTCCATTCGCCAACAAACCCGAGAACATCATTCCCGGAGACGTGAAGTACTATGCTACCACGTATGTGCAGGATGGAGATATCATTCCCATTCTTGCCAAAGTAAGAGACGGCCGCCCGATAAAACTCGAAGGGAATACGCTTTCTACCTATACAAATGGAGGTACCTCCGCCCGGGCCCAGGCCTCTGTGCTCGAGCTGTATGATATGTTCCGCGTCACTCACCCTAAGAAGAGAGTAGGCGATAAGTACGAGGAGACCACCTATGAATTCATCGATAAGACGATCGGCGATGCACTCACCGGAACTTCTAATATCGTTTTACTTACCGGTACCATCGTCTCCCCGTCCACGCAACAGATCATAACGGAATTCCTGGCGAAATATCCCGGTAGCCGCCACGTACAGACAGATTCTATCTCATATAGCGGTATGCTCCTCGCTAACGAAGCAAGCGGCTTCGGCAGGAAGATACCAACCTATAATTTCGCGGCCGCAAAGGTCATCGTAAGCCTCGGCGCCGATTTTCTCGGAAGCTGGCTCAACACTGTCGAGAACGCGGTTGGATATGGAAAAGGAAGGAAGATAGATGAGAAGAACCCGCAGATGAGCAAGCACTACCAGTTTGAAGGTCATCTCAGCACAACGGGTGCAAGTGCCGACGAACGCTTTACTCACCGCCCCTCCGAAACCGGTGCTGTAGCCCTTGCACTCTTAGCGGCATTGGACGGCTCCGTCTCATCTCCCGCTATTGCAGATGAAAAACTCAAGGCCGGTATCACGAAGGTGGCTGCCGACCTCAAGGCCAATAACGGAACGGCATTGGTTGTCTCCGGCAGCAACGATGCAAACATTCAGCAGATCGTCAACGCCATTAATAATGCCATCGGTGCATATGGAAAGACCATAGACTGGAGCATTACCTCCAACTATCGCCAGGGTATCGATAAAGACCTGGTAGATCTCGTTTCTCAAATGCAAAACGGGCAGGTCGGCGCATTGCTCATCAGCGACGCAAATCCAGCATATAATTATTTCGATGCGGATAAATTCAAGGCGGCGTTGAAGAAGGTCAAGACAAGCATTTCCTTCGGGGAAAAAATGGATGAGACCACCGAGCTCTGCAGCTATATCATTCCTACCCATCACTTCCTGGAGAGCTGGGGTGATACGGAAGCGAAGACCGGCTATTTCAGCTTCATCCAACCAACGATCTATCCACTATTCAAGACGCGTCCCTTCCAGACCTCCTTATTGAAATGGAGCGGCAACAATACCGACTACGAAACTTATTTCAGGAATTACTGGACCGCCAAACTCGGCTCGATCGATGCCTTCGATAAGGCGCTTCAGGATGGCGTGATCGAAACAGCCAGCGCCGGAGCCAATGCCGGTACTTATTCCGGAGCCTCTGTTGCTACAGCCGCCTCTGCGGTTGCTGCGATAAAGAAAGGCGGCAAGGATGAGGTGGTCCTCTATCAGAAGGTTTCCATCGGCAGCGGTATCGGTGCAACCAATCCATGGATACAGGAATTGCCCGATCCCATCACCAAGGCTACCTGGGACAACTATGCCATGATCTCCATGACAAAGGCAAAGGAACTCGGCATAGAGCTCGACATGAATTACGAGTACTATCCTTCCAAACCTGTGATCAAATTGTCGGTCGCCGGTAAGAAGGATGTCGAATTACCGATCCTTGTCATTCCCGGTATGAACGCCAATACCATCGCCGTGGCGGTGGGTTATGGTCGTAACGACGCACTCGGTAAGACGGCGAAGGGTGTCGGACAAAACGTCTATCACTTCGCTTCATTCAATGGTTCGACGGTCAGCTACAACAGTGATGTTACCATAACGGATGCCGACCGCAAACAAAAAATTGCACAGACACAGATACATAATTCCTACGAGGGTCGCGTTGAGGTGGTGAGAGAGACTACGCTTGCTACATTCAAGAAGAATCCTAACGAGCTACCCGAATACCGCGAGGTATTAAGAGAGAAATACGCCAAGCAAAGCGGCGACTTTCAAAAAGACGCTACATTATATGGTGTACACGATCAGCCCGGCATCAAGTGGGGCATGACGGTAGACATGAACTCCTGCTATGGTTGCGGCGCCTGCGTGGTGGCCTGTCATACGGAGAACAATGTTCCCGTGGTTGGTAAGTCGGAAGTGTTGCGATACCATGATATGCATTGGCTCCGCATCGACCGCTACTTCATCAGCGATGAGAAGAATCCCGATGACCTCAAGGGCGTGGTCTTCCAGCCGATGATGTGTCAGCATTGCGACAACGCGCCCTGCGAGAACGTTTGCCCTGTTGCCGCTACCAATCACAGCAGTGAAGGGATCAACCAGATGGCCTATAACCGTTGCATCGGAACAAGATATTGCGCGAATAACTGTCCCTTCAAGGTTCGTCGCTTCAACTGGGCGGACTATACCAATTCGGATAGCTTCCCTCACAACCAGGATCAGCAACTGGTAGGTAAGCTCGATCCAGTGGTTTTCCAGATGAATGATGAGCTGACGAGAATGGTATTGAATCCTGATGTCACCGTACGTTCGAGAGGTGTGATGGAAAAATGTTCTTTCTGCATACAGCGTACGCAGGCAGCGAAGCTCACGGCGAAGAAGGAAGGACGCATATTGAAAGATGGTGATGCGAAGACAGCATGCCAGCAGGCATGTGCCGGTGATGCGATCGTGTTTGGAAACGTTCACGACAAGACCAGCGAGGTCAGCCAGATCAGGTTGAACAATCCGCAACGCAGCTTCTATTCTCTCGAGCAACTTCACGTTCTGCCGAATGTCACGTATCTCGCCAAGGTTCGTAACACGGATGAGATCATCGAGCCTAAGGAAGTGGGATAAGGATTGGAACGCAGTACTAAGAATTTTGAACAGTTAAGATAAAGGACCAAATAGATTTACTTATCAGGAAATACATTATATGGGATTACTCAGATATGAATCACAGGTGAGGCCGCCGCTGGTAGTTGGAGAAAAAAACTACCACCAGGTAACGGAGGATATTTGCCGCCCGGTGGAGGCCAAGCCTTCGAAGTTGTGGTGGATCGGCTTCCTGATCTCTGTGGCGTTGCTCGGATTCGGTATTTTCTCAGTCACCATGGAAGTGATCTATGGTACGGGACAGTGGAACCTGAATAAGACGATCGGCTGGGGATGGGATATCACCAACTTCGTATGGTGGGTGGGTATCGGTCACGCCGGAACCCTGATCTCTGCGATCCTGTTACTGTTTCGCCAGGGTTGGAGAACGGGTGTGAACCGTGCGGCGGAAGCCATGACGATATTCGCGGTAATGTGCGCGGGCCAGTTCCCTATCTGGCACATGGGTCGTGTGTGGGATGCCTTCTTCGTATTGCCTTATCCGAATACACGCGGTCCGCTCTGGGTGAATTTCAATTCACCATTGTTGTGGGACGTATTCGCGATCTCGACATATTTCACCGTTTCATTGTTGTTCTGGTATTCAGGACTGTTACCCGATCTCGCCACGCTGCGCGACAGGGCAAAACTGAAATGGAGAAAGATGTTCTACGGTATCGCAGCGTTCGGCTGGACCGGTTCAACCAAGCACTGGCAGCGGCATGAGGCCCTTTCACTCGTATTGGCCGGCTTGAGTACACCGCTTGTATTATCTGTGCATACCATCGTATCCTTTGACTTCGCCACCTCTATTGTACCGGGCTGGCATACTACCATCTTCCCGCCTTATTTCGTGGCGGGCGCCGTGTTCTCCGGCTTCGCGATGGTGCAGACGCTCCTGTTGGTGACGAGAAAGGTACTTGCACTGGAAGAATACATCACCATCGAACACATCGAGGTGATGAATAAAGTAATTGTGTTGACGGGTTCGATAGTGGGTATTGCATACCTGACCGAGCTGTTCATGGCCTGGTATTCCATGGTCCCTTATGAGCAATTCGCCTTCTTCCAAAACCGCCTCAACCTGTCGAGTCCGTACGGATGGGCCTACTGGATCATGATGGGATGTAACGTACTGTCGCCACAGATCTTCTGGATAAGAAAGATGAGAAGGAATATTCTTCTTACTTTCTTCATGAGCATCCTTATCAATATCGGTATGTGGTTCGAGCGTTTTGTGATCATCGTTACTTCCGTGTACCGTGATTATCTGCCAAGCTCCTGGAGTACGTACTATGCGCCGACTATCTGGGAAGTTGGATTCTATATGGGAACATTCGGTTTGTTCTTCACCTGTTACTTCCTCTTCTCGAAATTCTTCCCGGTCATCGCCATTGCTGAGATCAAGCATATACTGAAGAAGAATGGAGAGAGTTTCAAGGAAAAGATGACGGAGGTAGAAGAAGAGCCATTGGATGTGTTCATCGGCAAGCATGCACATGATCACGGAGCATAAAAGACGGCATCGTTGACTTTGCCGGTAAATGAAAAGGGAATTTAGATATTGAACGAATAAAACGGTTTTGGTTTCTCATTGAATGGAAACTCATACCAAAAGCTAAACACCATGAGTGTAAAAAAATTTGTAGTAGGAAATTTTGACGACGAGGAGGTTTTGTTCCCCGCGGTGAAGAAGGTGCGCCGGCAAGGCTATAAGATACACGATGTGTACACCCCTTTTCCCATCCATGGCCTGGATAAAAGTATGGGCCTCCGTGAAACCAGCCTGCATACTGCCGGGTTCATCTATGGGATTTCGGGGACAATGACGGCCCTGGGTTTCATCACCTGGGCCTTGTCCGTGGACTGGCAGATCAACTTCGGTGGTAAGCCCTATTTTTCCCTGCCTGCCTGGATACCTATTACGTTCGAGTTAACGGTTTTGTTCGCCTCGATAGGAATGGTGCTCACTTTCTGCTGGCTTTGCCAACTGGCGCCCTTTGTGAAAAAGGATCATTTCAATCCGCGTTCAACCGACGACACATTCGTGATGGCGTTGGAATGTACCGATAAGACAAATGACCAGGAAGCCATAGCATTCCTGACAAGCGTAGGAGCAAAAGATGTATCTGTTCAACACAGGGAAACGCGCTGGTGGTTGGGCCGGTATGACAAAGAAACGGTCCGTTTGACGAAGAAACCCGAAGCTGCTCATTAACCATTATAACAACAGATGATGAATAAATTTTTGATTGTAACTGGATGTATCGCGCTCACCATAGCGGTAACGGGTTGCGGTGATCACCGGAATCCCGGACGCGCATACATGCCCGATATGACCTATAGCAATGCATACGAGACGTACGCGCCTGCGCAATCGCGGCTTGATAATTCTGAAGCACAGGGAGCACACTTCAATGGCCGTCCGGTGGAAGGCGCCATTGCACGCGGTGATATGTTCGCCTATGCATTGAAGAATGATACGACAGGGTACAAGCTGTCCGCTTCAGTAAGGAATCCACTCGATACAACTACCGTAGACCACGTGGAGTCTGAAAGATTATATCTCGTCAACTGCGCCATCTGTCACGGAACGAAGCTCGATGGCAACGGACCATTGTGGAAAGACGGCACGGGACCTTTTCCTGCAGCGCCAAAGAATCTCATGGCGCCTGATGCCAAAACATTGGCCGAAGGAACCATGTTTCACGTGGTCACCTATGGTAAGAATGCGATGGGCAGTTATGCCTCTCAACTTTCCACGGCACAACGCTGGATGGTTGTAGCCTATATCAAATCCAAACAGGGTGGCGGCGCTTCTCCGGCAGCGGATAGCAGTGGTGCAGCGAAACCTGACAGTGCGGCGAAAGCAACGGCAATGAAATAACTTTTATCAGAAGAACAAATCATAAAAGAACACTGATGACAATACGGGAAAAATTTATAGCGCCGAAGAGATATAACACGGTCGCGTTTGCCCTGATGGCGGTCGGGATCCTGGCAATAATTGCATTATACATTTCCGCAGGCTCCAGTTCCGACCCGCATAAGCAGGCGAGATTCTGGGGTAGCCTGTTGCAGAACAGCGTGTATTTCCTGCTCGTGGTCAATGCCGCTATGTTCTTCATCTGCGCAACCACACTTGCATGGGCCGGCTTCACTCTTTCCTTCCGCCGCGCAACGGAAGCTATCACCGCATGCGTCCCCGTGATCGGTGTGATTTGCGGTGTGATACTACTTGCCATCGTATTTGGCAGCAACCATGAACTGTACCACTGGAGCGATCCTCATCATGTAGCCGAAGACCCCGTGTTGAAGAGTAAGTCGGGATTCCTCAATAAAGGATTCTTTACCACCATGACCATTCTCACAATTACGCTTTGGTCATTGCTGGGTTGGAAAATGAGAAGGCTCTCCCGCAGCCTGGATGAGAACCCGATCAAGACAGTCGAAGGAAAGAGAAGATATATGTGGAACAATACTGTATGGGCAGCCCTGTTCATTGTTGTCTTCGCCCTTACTGTTGCTTCCTCCATCCCCTGGCTCTGGTTGATGAGTATCGATGCGCATTGGTACAGCACCATGTATAGCTGGTACACTTTCGCCAGCACATTCGTGGCGGGTCTTGCATTGATCACTTTGTTCGTCATATTCCTGAAGAATATTGGCTACCTGGAGACCGTGAATGCCGAACACCTTCATGACCTCGGTAAGTTCATGTTTGCGTTCTCTATTTTCTGGACCTATCTCTGGTTCTCCCAGTTCATGCTCATATGGTATGCGAATATCCCTGAGGAAACGATCTATTTCAAGCCCAGGATAGAGGGTGCATTCAGCGGCGTGTTCTGGCTGATGTTCCTCATCAACTTCCTCGCGCCTCTATTAATATTTATGAGCCGCGATTCAAAGAGAAACTATGCGACCATGACATTCATGTCGCTGCTCCTGATATTCGGTCACTGGCTCGATTTATTCCAGATGGTCTTCCCCGGTCCCCTGACGGATCCCAAGACCGGCGAGAGTCATGTGCCTATGCTGTTATACGATTTCGGAGTTATGCTTGGTTTCATAGGATTGATCATGTTCGTAACAGGAAGGGCGCTGGCGAAGGCTCCATTATTGGCGAAGAATCATCCGCTCGTAAAGGAAAGCCTGATACATCACACTTGATTTGTAATGCCTTGCTATAGGCGTGGGAATTTAATATTGGTTTTAATAATTCACTATAGATTATGCAAACTTTCTTCATTATTGCGATTTTGGCTCTTGGCTTCCTGGTCACATTCCAGATAGCGAAGGCCAGTGAGTACGTAGCAGTGTTGCGCGGCGAGGAAAAATCCAGGAAGCAAACGAATAAGATCAACGCGTTCATGCTTCTCATCTTCCTCATCGCAGGGCTGATAGGAGTGTACTATTGCAATGAGAGGCTGCAGGGAAAGATCCTTGGTAGGGCGGCATCGGATCATGGCGTTCACATCGATATGATGTTGTACATAACGATCGCCCTGACCGGCGTTGTATTCGTTATTACCCAGGTCGCCCTGTTCTGGTTCTCCTTCAAGTACCAGGAGTCGGATACCCGTAAGGCTTTTTACTATCCTCACAACAATAGGCTGGAATTGATCTGGACCGTTATTCCCGCCATCGCTCTGACGATACTGGTCGGCTTCGGCATCTTCTACTGGTTCAAGATCACCGGCGACGCTCCCAAGAATGCAATGGTTGTGGAAGTGACCGGTAGTCAGTTCAAATGGGAATTCCGTTATCCCGGTAAGGACAAGGTATTAGGTAAGAAATATTTTAAGGAAATAAGCCCGGAGAAGAACAATCCACTCGGTCAACTCTGGGAGGATCCGGCTAACTACGACGATATCTATGTAAGCGGCGAGGCCATGCACCTGGTAGTGAACAAACCCGTTCGACTCGTGATCGGTGCAAAGGATGTCATACATGATGTGGGATTGACTCATTTCCGCATGAAGATGGATGCCGTGCCCGGTACGCCAACTACCATGTGGTTCACGCCTACCATCACTACCAAGCAGATGAGGGAAGAAACGGAGAATCCTAACTTTGTGTACGAAATATCCTGCGATCAGATGTGTGGCAAGGGACACTATACCATGCGTGGAGAGATCGTAGTAGAATCACAGGAGGAATACGATACCTGGCTCGCGACCAAGAAGCCCCAGTATTATGCTGTGTTCCCCGATAAGGACCCGGCGATGAAGAAGCCCGCAGCCGATTCAACCAAGCCTGCAACGTCAGCAGTGGCAATGGCAGGTAGTCATTAATTCGAAGACCAGAAAATGGTCCCGCCTTTCGGCGGGACAAAAAAAATAAGATTATGAGCGAAGCAACGCATGCACATTCAGACGTGGAAGTGGCACATGGGGTTCATCACGACGAGCATCATGGGCATGGACACCATCATCAATCGTTTATCTCGAAGTACGTGTTCAGCATGGATCACAAGACGATCGGGAAGCAATTCCTTATCACCGGGATCGTGTGGGCCATCATCGGAGGCCTGTTTTCCGTTTTGTTCCGTCTGCAGCTCGGCTTCCCCGGACAATCCTTCCCCATCCTCGAAACATTCTTCGGGCATTGGGCAAAAGGAGGTACCATACAACCCGAGTTCTACTATGCATTGGTCACCATGCACGGTACCGTTCTCGTATTCTTCGTATTGACGGCCGGCCTGAGCGGAACGTTCGCTAATTTTCTTATTCCCCTGCAGATCGGTGCAAGGGATATGGCTTCTCCGTTCCTGAACATGCTTTCTTACTGGTTCTTCTTCATGGCCAGTGTTGTAATGATTTCTTCCATATTCATACAGACCGGACCCGCGAGCGGCGGCTGGACGATGTATCCGCCTTTGAGCGCTCTTCATGATGCGAGTATAGGCTCCAAGCTGGGATCAGACCTGTGGCTGGCGAGTATGGCGCTCTTCATTGTATCGTCCCTGCTCGGAGGTCTTAACTATATCTCCACGATCCTCAATATGCGGACCAAGGGCATGAGCATGACCCGCCTGCCATTGACGATCTGGGCCCTGTTCTTTACCGCCATCCTCGGAGTTTTGTCTTTCCCGGTATTGCTTTCAGGCGTTATCCTTTTATTATTCGATCGCAATCTCGGAACGAGTTTTTACCTAAGCGACATAGTGGTCAATGGACAGGTATTGCCGAACGAGGGTGGTAGCGCCATCCTGTTCCAGCACTTATTTTGGTTCCTTGGACACCCCGAGGTGTACATCATCGCCTTGCCGGCAATGGGGATCGTATCCGAAATATTATCCGTGAATTCGCGTAAGCCGATATTCGGTTACATGGCGATGATAGGGTCGCTGTTTGCGATCACCATCCTGGCCTTCCTTGTTTGGGCGCACCATATGTTCGTGACGGGACTTAATCCATTCCTGGGTTCGGTGTTCGTATTGCTAACGCTGCTGATCGCGGTACCGTCGGCCATCAAGGTCTTCAACTGGCTTACTACGCTGTGGCGTGGTAATATCCGGTTCACGCCCGGTATGTTGTTCGCAATAGGTTTCGTCAGCCTCTTTATTTCCGGAGGCCTTACCGGTATCTTCCTCGGCAACTCTACTATCGATATTCATTTACACGATACCATGTTTGTAGTGGCGCATTTCCACATCGTAATGGGAGTGGCATCCATGTTTGGAATGTTGGCGGGCATCTATCATTGGTTCCCCAAGATGTTCGGCCGGTATCTCAATAGTACGCTCGGATACCTGCATTTCTGGGTAACGATGATAGGAGCTTATCTTATTTTCTGGCCAATGCACTACCAGGGACTGGCAGGTGTTCCACGTCGTTATCTCGATAAGACGATCTGGTCGTCCTTCAACCAATTCGCCGAACTGGATAAGATGATCACTATCGTATCGGTCATCGTGTTTGCCGTGCAACTGATGTTCGTGTTCAATTTCTTCTATTCCATATTCAAAGGAAGAAAGGTAATGACTCAGAATCCATGGGGTGCAAATACACTCGAGTGGACCACGCCGGTCAATCCAGGTCACGGTAACTGGGAAGGAGAAATTCCGGAAGTTCACCGCTGGCCATATGACTATGCAAAGGATGGAAGAGAATTCATTCCGCAAACCGAGCCGATCGGATCGAATGAAAGCAAGCATTAGAACAACCTGCCTACGCTGAAGCTTCGGCAGGCAGGTGTGCCAATTGTGAAGATTGAAGGAACCTATAGTGTTGATTGAAGCGGAAGGAGCTGGATGATAGCTTAGTTAATTGAAGATGTTGGTTAAATAGCGAAAGCAGGCGATGAACAAGATCAAAGATTATTTACAATTAGTCAAGCTTTCGTTGAGTATAATGGTGGTGTTCAGTAGTGTCATGAGCTTTACACTGACACCGGATTTTGGAAAATACGAGGATAAGTGGAAGTGGATATTATTGCTCTTTGTAGGTGGGATGTTGGTGACTGGAAGTGCTAATGCCATCAACCAGGTTGTTGAAAAGGATACCGACGCGCAGATGAAGCGTACGGCTAAGAGACCCATTGCGGCAGGAAGGATGAGTGTGAACGAGGGCTGGGCCTTCGCCATCATCACCGGCGCACTCGGAGTTATTATTCTTAAGATTTCATTCAACTGGATGGCAGCGGGGTTGGCGGCTTTTAGCTTGTTCCTGTATGCTTTTATCTACACGCCGTTGAAGAAGGTCAACTCGATCGCGGTGTTGGTAGGTGCCATACCTGGAGCGCTTCCCTGTTTGATAGGTTGGGCCGCGGGAGACGATAGTCTCGCATTGGGAGGATGGGTTCTCTTCGCCTTCCAGTTTCTCTGGCAGTTTCCGCACTTCTGGGCAATTGCCTGGGTTGCACATGCGGACTATACCAGGGTAGGATTTAAACTGTTGCCTGCCGATAAAGGACCGACCAAATTCACAGCGCTGCAGACGGTGATCTATTCGCTGCTGTTGTTGCCGGTGACGCTGGTGCCCTTTTTCATCAACATGTGCAGTTACAATGATATGAGGGGAATGATAAGTATCGCACTGATCCTCCTGGCGAATGTCTTTATGATCACGAGGTGCCTGGCCCTCTATCGCAAAATGGATGTGAGCGCCGCAAGAAGAGTAATGTTCGGAAGTTATATTTACCTGCCAGTGATCTTACTGGCATTACTGATGAGTAAAATTTAAGTTTCAATAAAGTGAGATGGAAATAGTGACGAATCAACAACAAAAGAAGTTACACCCCCACAAGTTCACGCTGTGGGTAGCTATCGCGAGCATCCTGATGATGTTTGCCGGGTTAACCAGTGCGTTCATCGTAAAGAGTAACCTGGTGGGCTGGCATGATGTTCCTATGCTAAAGATATTCTGGGTGTCCACACTCGTGATCCTTGTCAGCAGTCTTACTATCCAGATGGCCTTACGGGCCTTCCGGCAGCGGGAAATGAGTAATTACCGCCTGTTGCTTACGGTGACACTGGTGCTCGGACTCGTATTCGTGGCGCTGCAGTCATACGGGTTTTCCGTATTGTGGGAGAAGTACCATATTACTTTCCAGGGATCGTCGGGGGCAGGGCAGTTCCTTTACATCATCTTCGGGCTCCATGCGCTTCATGTGCTTGGTGGCATCGTGGCATTGACGGTGATGGTGATCAGGGCATTCTTCGGAAAAATAAAATTGTATAGTTCCATACCCGTTGAAGTGGCCGCTACGTACTGGCATTTCGTGGATCTCTTATGGGTGTACCTGGTCTTATTCTTTGTTATTATCGGTTAACCGGATCAATTGATATAAATCGCGTTTACTAAATAGAAACAACTGACATGGCGACAACAGCTACAGCTACAGCGCAGCAGACAAAATGGTGGAGTGGTGGAAAAAGCCCCTTCAATCTCGAATATGGTAAGGTGATGATGTGGTATTTCCTCATGAGTGATGCGTTTACATTCGGGGCATTCCTGATCTCCTACGGGTCCATTCGGTTTAGCCAGAACTTCTGGCCCGATCCTAACGTGGTCTTCAATGCGTTTCCCGGTGCCGGGCATAACAACCTGCCGCTTGCCTTCGTGAGTGTCATGACATTCATCCTCATCATCAGTTCCGTTACCATGGTACTTGCAGTGCATGCGGGGCATAATGGCGATAAGAAGTCTGTTATTAAATGGCTGTTCTGGACCATCATCGGAGGGCTCGCATTCCTTGGCTGCCAGGCCTGGGAGTGGCATCACCTTATCACCGGTGAACATGCGATCATTCTTGACGGGAAACTTGAATTCGTTGGACAGACCACCAAGGTAAATCCCTGGGGACAGTTGGCTGAAGGGAATGCACTCATGGAAGGATTGAAGAATTCATCCCAACAATCACTCGCTACGCTCATCCACGAACATCATCCGGAAAAATCCATGCAGGCTCTTCTCGGTACGCCGAAAGTTCAACTGCTCGGCATGATAGATGTCGCGGAACTGCATATACGCACGAAAGGCCCGGTTGCGTTCGGAGGGTATTTCTATGGCATCACCGGCTTCCATGGCTTCCACGTATTTTCCGGTGTGATCATCAATATCATCATGCTGCTCATGACGAAGAACGGCGTGTTTGAAAGAAGAGGTCACTACCTGATGATAGAAAAGGCCGGTTTGTACTGGCACTTCGTTGACCTGGTCTGGGTATTTGTATTCCTTTGTTTTTACCTGATATAATGTCCCGTAAACCCTAATTAATTTATTTAAGCGAAATATTCAGCTATGGATCATTCAACAATGGCATCGGAAGTTACTTTTCACCCTCACCACGCCGATGATGTGGTATTCAAGAAGAAGGTCAGGAAGACAACCATCCTCCTTTCCGTGATCACTATCATCGAACTGGGCATTGGTCTTTCGATATATACTATACACAAAGGGGAGAACCCAAGCCACCTCCTGGTACTTGGATTCAAAGGAATGGTCTGCATTCTCACCCTGGCAAAGGCCTACTACATCGTCTCGGTCTTCATGCACCTTGGTGATGAGATCAGGAATATGATCATGACAATAGTGGTTCCGCTCATGCTTTTCATTTGGTTCATCACCGCATTCATCGTCGACGGGAACTCATATAAGAATCTCCGGAATACCTACGATCCTCACTTCAAAGAATCTACCATGCCGAAAGAGCATAAGCCCGCGGAGAAGAAGGCACCGGAAGAATTGAAGCCCGGCAAACAATAAATGATGCCAAAGAGATAATTTTGCCACCGGTCATTTGCCTTAACAAACAAAAGACCGGTGGTTTGTTTTATAGTCATGTTTAAGTCAAGGTTAAAACTTGTATAGTGAATAAGAAAGCGCTTTATGCCGTGATGATCGCCGCGCTGATACCGCTCGTGTGCTATTTCCTTGTAAAAGAATACAGCGATCGAACGATATTGATGCCGCGTCACTATCTCGCCGACTCTGTGACCACCCATGTGCGGAAGGGAAAACAATACGTCGACACCGTCTGGCATACCCTGCCACCCATTTCTATGACCAACCAGCTCGGTAAAAAGATCACCTGGGCAGACATGAAAGGGAAGGTCATCATCGCCGATTTCTTCTTCACACATTGCCCAACCATCTGTCCCCCGCTGGCCAGGAATATGAAGTGGTTGCAGGAGTCTATCAACAACTCCCAACGCGTGGGCGATAAGACGCCCGATTTCCTGCATTTTCTTTCCTTCAGCATCGATCCGGAAAGGGACTCCGTTTTCCAATTGAAGGCGTGGGCCAACCGGTTCCAGATAAATCCCGAGCAATGGTGGCTGCTTACGGGTGATAAGAAGCAGATCTATGACCTCGCCATCAACGACATGAAGATCGGGGTGGTGGATGGAGAAGGCGTCGATACTGACTTCATTCATACCGATCATTTCGTTCTCATCGATACAAACCTTCACGTACGGGGGTACTATCATGGGCTCGACTCATCGGCTCTCGGCCGCCTGTCCAATGATATTATTCTGCTCACAAAAGAAAAGGACCCCGCCAAAAACAATTTCTTCGAAGGCAAACTGGAGATCATGGCAGTTGCTTTCATTGCCGCGATCATCGGAGTGGGTCTTTTATTATTCATACTAAGAAAAAAACCGAACAATGTTAGCACCGGCATGGAAAAAGAATGATAAGAAGGCATACAGGCTGATCATAGGTTTCTCACTCGTGGTATTTCTCGCAATCATCGTTCTCAGCCGTTATAAACTGAATGTAGATCTCGGCTTCGATGTCCACATTTTCGCCAAGGCCAATGCGGTGATCAATTCCGCTGTTACGCTCCTGCTGATCTCCGCGCTGATCGCCGTGAAGATGATGCAATACAAGTTGCACAAGAAGATCATGATCTGCGCCATGGTGCTATCCATTCTTTTCCTGGTCAGTTATATCTGTCATCATTTATTTGCCGGCGAGACCCTGTTCGGGGATGTCAACCACGATGGCATCGTCAGCGAGGGCGAACTGGCGGCAGTCGGCAATACCCGCATCATCTATTGGATAATACTGGGCACGCATATTCCATTGGCCGGTATCATTCTCCCATTCATTCTCTTCTCCGCCTATCGCGGGATGACGGGCGAGTGGGATAAGCACCGCCGCCTCACCAGAATCACCTGGCCTATCTGGTTGTATGTGGCCATCACAGGCGTGGTCGTCTACCTGATGATCAGTCCATATTATTATTAAGCTCCAGTCCACACGCTATTCACCGTAATTCTCCAGGGAACAACCCCTGCCCCTGCCTGTATTTGTCCAAATCCACCGACAAAACAGCGTAAGGCCAAGCGCCTGGCCCTAAGTAAGTTGCCTCGGGGATAGACAAACTACGCGTCCCTATTTTCGATGAACGACCGGAAAACTACGGTGAATGGTTGCGTAATTCCTTGCATTATCTGCATGTGGAATCTACTTTTACATCGCAATCAGGCATTGTTGAAAAGATGCCGCCTCAAATACCCTGTTAGAAAATATCCGTATCATGAAAAACACTCTACTCCTTCTTTCCCTCAGCCTTTTAGTGACGTTTAATGCAAAAAGCCAGGCATGTACTCCCCAGGGAGACCAGGCTACTTTTGGCACCAATGATTCATGGATCGGCTATGTGTATAATAATATGGATCTCACATCGTATGCCGGATATGTGAATGAAGGTGTCGCGGGTAATCCAGACTTCGATGAAAGCTTCGGCGGCGATGATGTGAACTATCCTACCAATGGCTGCCCGGTTGCGACATCTACTTTCAGTGTTCGCTATATGCTCAATAAGACCATTGCCGGCGGCTCATATCAAATTACCGTTGGCGGAGACGATGGTTATCGCCTGAGCCTTGATGGAGGCGCCACCTGGCAGATCAATAAATGGAATGACCAGGGTTACACGACCACTACTTATACCGCCACTCTTGGTGGCAATTACAATATCATCCTCGATTTTTATGAGAATGGCGGACAGAACCGCGTATCCTTCCAGATGTCGCCGGTGTGTATGGGAACGGAGAATCAATCGATCGCCGGTACCAATAATATCTGGAATGCCTATGTATATGATGGGACCAACTTCAACATCTTCAAGGGCCTTGTTCATGAAGGAACGACCAACAATCCCGCTTTTGATGAAAGCTTCGGCGGCGACAATGTCAACTACAATACGAGCAGCTGTTCGGTGCAGACGGAGACCTTCAGCGTGAGGTACCGCCTCTCGAAGAGCTATGTGAATAGCACCGTGACATTCGTTGTGGGTGGAGATGATGGCTACAGGCTCAGCATCGATGGCGGTGCCACCTGGATAATCGACAACTGGTACGATCAGAGCTTTGGCGTTTCCTCAGCCACAAGAACACTCAATGGAACATACGACCTGGTGCTCGAATATTATGAGAATGGCGGGCAGAACAGGATTTCCTTCAATCAACTTCAGCTGGCAACACTGCCCATCACGCTTGAAAGCTTCAGTGGTATCCAGCAGGGAAGCAAGGCCGTGTTGAATTGGAAGATATCGGAAGATAGCAACCCCGACTACTTCGAACTGGAATACAGCACCACTGGTCAGTCCTTCGCAACCAGGGCGATGATCCTGGCCGATGCCGCCACTACCAGCTATGATTATAAGGATGCGATGTCCGGAGGCAAGAACTACTATCGTTTAAAGATGACCGATCTGAACGGTAAGGTTACCTATTCGAAGATCATCAGCCTGGGTTCGGTTGCCCCGCTGTCTTCCGGCGTAACACTGTATCCAACGATCTTGACCGGGTCTACACTTTCGATAGTGTCGTCAACCACGTTAAAGGAAGCCAGCGTTTCGATCACAGACGCGATGGGAAAGATGGTTGGAAAGAAAGTGCTGGGAAGGATCGAGAGTGGCCAGGCCATTAACTTCATAGCCGGCAACGGACAACTTGCAAGAGGAATTTACTTTGTGCAGATAAATGACGGCGACAATAAAATTGATACCAAGCGATTCATCGTTCAATAAAAGACAAACAATACTCAGGAGTCGAGTAGTGTCATCGGATCCCAGAAATGTTTTTCAAAGTCAAGGACCTTATCGTCCTTGACTTTTATGCCTTCCTTCTTCAATAGCTTCTCCATGGCATCGGGTGTGGCGAAATGATGTTTGCCGCTTAGCATTCCATTGCGGTTTACCACGCGGTGTGCCGGCACCTTCGGCCTTGTACCTCCGGCGCCATTCATGGCCCAGCCAACCATCCGTGCTGACGACTTGGCGCCGAGGCTCGCGGCAATTGCACCATAGGAGGTCACCTTCCCCTTGGGGATCTGCCTCGCGACCTCATAGACAAGATCGAAGAAATTATCTTCCTTTTTGCCGGAGGGCCTGATGTTGGTGAGTTTGGATGATTTCTTTTTTCGTAATACCATTGAATTGAATTTGGTAATTTGTCAATTTGGTAATTTGACAATGCGGCGTGCTACGATTGGTAATGGCATTTCTAATGAGGATCATTGTCAAATTACCAAATTATCAAATTGACAAATTACCCTTCGTATTTTCATTGTTCAGTCGACTCCGTAATTCGCTTTTCTTCGGCTCCGCTACATTGACATAATCATAAGGACAGTGTTTGCATCCATTTCCACAGCAATAGCCCCGCTCAAGATGAAATTGCGCGGTGAGGACGACCAACCCTTCCTCATTGAAATAATAATGCACGCCTTCAACCCACTGTTGCATCTTTCAGGATTTGCTTTAACGCCTCGTCCTTATCCTTGCCCGGCAATGGAGCCGGCAGGGAAAAGGAAAGATAATGAATCCGGTTGCTTCCCGCGATATCGAGCGACTCGTAATGCGTCTTTATCTGCAGCTCCTGGTCAATGGAAGCCTGCGCATACACATTATCGTAATTCAGGTGGATCTTACATCCATAGAGCTCGATCACCAATTTAGTGAACTGATATAATTCCGGGCTATCGGTCTTCAGATGTATGATGCCGCCCGGTATTAGTATCTGTTCGTAGAGACGGAGGAATTTCGGATGTGTCAATCTTTTCTTCGCCTTCGACATGCGCAGTTGAGGGTCGGGGAATGTGATCCAGATCGACTCCACTTCATCTTTGGAAAAATAATCGCCGATCTGGTCGATCTGTGTGCGCAGGAAGGCAACATTTTCAAGGCCCGCTGACAATGCCTTCCGGGCGCCGACCCAGATGCGGTTTCCCTTAAGATCGATTCCGATGAAATTCTTCTCGGGATATAATCCGGCCAAGCCGATCGCGTACTCGCCCTTACCACAGGCAAGCTCAAGTGTGACCGGGTATGTATTCTTAAAATAGGATGACCAGTTACCGGCCATGTTATCGGGAAATTGGAGAACGTTGGGAAATGCCTTGATCTCTTCGAAGCGTATTAATTTTTTTTGTCCCATTGGCCGACAAAGGTAACACGGCATTTTCAATCTTATCATGAATTTGGGAGAATGGTATGATGGGTTATGGCACTCCGTTTGGAATAGTAAGATGAAATAATTATTCACCTAAAACCAAGTTTATGACATTCAAACGTTTAAATACAATCTTTCAACTGTTGATTGCTGGGGTCGGTTGCTCGTTTATCATGACATCCTGCAACAATGCAGATGAATCGGCAAATAATTCCACAAGTGCAAAGGAAGATTCGGCTGCAAATAAGAAAGATAATACAGCGGTAGTAGCAGCAAAAAAGAAAACCGGTAAGGTTTCCAGTTCAATGGCTGCCGATAATACCGGGGCAAAAATAGAGAAGGATAAGATGGGCATTTATAACAGGACGGAAGTAGCGCCTGCATATAGCGGCGGACAATCTTCGCTGGAAGATTATATTACCCGGAACCTGGAATATCCTGCAGATGCGATTGACAACAATGTAGAAGGAGTAGTGAATGTACAATTTGCCGTAGATGAGAAGGGAAATGTGAGTAATGTTTCTACGGTTGGAAACAAACTCGGATATGGACTCGAAGAGGCTGCGATCAAGGTAGTATCCAATATGCCGAAATGGACACCTGGACAAGTGAAGGGAAAGAATGTGAAGACATGGCGTACCCTGCCCATCAATTACCGTTTGGAATCCTAATGACCCTTTAACCTCTTCGATTAGAGTTGAGGTATTAGAAAAGAAAGCCTTTCTGTTGGAGGGCTTTCTTTGTTAATTTGATAATTTGGCAATTTGGTAATTTGACAATGCCTCAGCTCGGTCAGCGGTTACTCATCGGAGCACGCCTCATTACCAAATTACCAAATTATCAAATTGCCAAATTGAGTTAGAATTTTACCAACAACCCAATCCCTATCAACGACTTTAACTGCAATGCAGCTCCCGTATTATTCTTCCCGAATAATTTCACGTCATCGTCATAGATCATATCCACGCTCCAGGTGGCGGAGAGCACTTTGTTCAATTGTATGTTCAGTACATTTGTACAATACAGGTCGATATTCTGCGGCTTGCCCTGGTAGTTGGAGAAAAGATCCAGGCGCCCCTTATACGAAAGAATTTTATTGAAGGTCTTGAGATAGTTCACCGAAGCGAACGCGCCGATCTCCGTCTTTACATGCTTGCCAGGGTCAACACCATATTCTCCATGCGCGGAGAGTGTATCATCTTTCACGATGGTGAAGCGGGCGGTTACGGGCGATAGGAAAATGGAAAGATCTGCATTCGGCTTATAGTCGAAACCCGGACTGACCAATATGTAAGCGGGCGACAGGAAGGCTGAAGAAAGTGTTTTCACATCATCCTGGTAAGAATATCCCTTGAATAATTGGGAGCGGAAGTTTACCAGGCCGGCCAGGTTCCACTTCGGGGATAGCGCATAGCCATACTTTGAAAGCAGGTCGATGCGGTCATCGTTCTTGCGGCTGCCCAGGCTTGTGGTGCGGATATAGCCGAGATTGAAGTCGAGTGTATTGTCCCAGCTATGCTTGCCCTTTTTGTAGAATGCGTACAGGCTGAGCACTGAATTGATGGAGAGGGAAAAATCATCGCCACCAGCCGCCCAATTGTTCAACGAGCCCTGTGATAGATTGATACCATAGATGCCTCCTTTTCTCCAAATCTTTGGAATGGTATCGGCCGGGTCTTTGTTGATCGATCGTTCTGCGTCGCTGCGAAGGCCCTTTACCGTGGGGTCCTGGGCGGTGGAAATAAGAATGGGGAACATGGCTACCGCGAGAAATAGCTGTTTCATGGGTTAATGGTTAGGTTTTAGTATATTTTTTGAATATCCGGCTGGTAGAAAGTCACCGGGTAATAAGAGTACAAAACTAAGGAATGGATGATAAACGCGTATCCATTAACCATTACTTAAATGCAGGAATCAGGAAGGGATTTCGGGGAGATAGCTGATGTCACTTAGATGATAGTGGCGAGCTGCCATCATCTTTTAGTAAGAACGCGAAGTATGGTTTCTCTTACAAGAGGCATGTTGAAAGGCTTCGAAAGGAAATCATCGGCGCCGCATTCGCGGGTGATATCCTGGATATCATCATTACCCGAGAACATGATGATGGGGATATGGCGGGTGGAGGCATCGGCCTTTAATTGTTTGCAGATATCATTGCCGCTAACATGGTCCATTACAATATCGAGGAGGATCGCATCGGGAGGGTCATCCAATACTTTTTCAAAGATGTGATCGCCATTCAGCGCCAGCTGTACCCTGAATCCCTCCTTTTGTAAGCGGGCCTTCATCAGCATCAGCAATTCCTCTTCGTCGTCCGCCAATAGGAGACTGGGTCTTTTATCCTGTAGAACACTCATACTAAAATCCTTTGGTCTATCTACAGGCTTCAATTTTGAAGCCACTGTCGTCCCGCCTCTCCCTGAGGAAATATTTCAGACCACTGCTTGCAGGATCGGCAAAGTATGCTACATATTGAAGGCTAAATGCACGGGATGTCAACCAGGTGTCAACCGGATGTCAACCGGATTGGGGAAATGAGGCAGGCGGGTACAAAAAAATGCCATTGTAGTGTCTTACGTTACAATGGCAAACAATCACAATCACATGAGAAAATCAGCTGTAGGGGGAGGAATCGAACCTCCACGAGGCAGTTAGCCATAGCACAAAGAGTTAGTGGTCAATCCTGGTCGGCCTGACGGTCGGCTCTATGCTACGTTTATCCTGTTGTCCCCACCCTCGAGACGAGAGGGCATGTCTGCCAAGATTTCATCACCCCACAGTATATTGCGGACCAGCCTTCGAAGCACCGGCCCCTTTTTAAAGAACTTGATATGACAAAATTAGGGGAATGGGCCATTTGTTTCCAAATTTTTCAAGAAATATTTGGAAAATATAGATATTATTCAAATATTTGGGTAATTATATAGAGAAAATCAAAAATCACCTACGAAAATGACTACTAAATTGAATTTGGATAAGCTCGACCTTGACATCATTCATCACATGATGGAGAACGCGGAGATATCATATGCCGACCTCGGCAAGAAATTATTCGTGTCCGGCGGCACTATCCATGTCCGCATCAAGAAACTTCAGGAATCCGGTGTGGTCAAAGGGACCCGCCTCAGCGCCGATCTGAAACTTCTCGGTTACGATGTCATCGCCTTCATCGGGATCTATCTCAAGGAAAGCTCCCTCTATGATGCCGTTGCAAAGGAACTGCAAAAGATCCCCGAGATCGTTCGTCTCAATTACACGACAGGCAACTACAGCATGTTTGCGGAAATAGTCTGCAAGGACATTTCCCAGCTACGCTTCGTGCTGCACGACGAATTGCAAAAGATAAAAGGCATCGAACGCACCGAAACTTTCATCTCCCTCGAGGAGAGCTTCAGCCGCAATGTTCAGGTTGTTGGTTGAATCGGGAAAGGAGAAGCGGTTTGGTGATGCGTTTAAAAATAAATAACTTGGTAGCAAATTGAATCAAGTCTATGCGGAAGGTCATGCGTTTTGGAGTGTTATTGCTGTTGAGCTCAGTCATTCTCACGGCTTGTGGTAAAGGCGGTGGCGGCGGTGGCAATCCCGACCCTCCCCCTGTAAACGAAGCAACCCTTGCGGTCACGTTGGATCCCGCCGTTGGTTCCGTACAACTTCCCGCACTCGGACCCTATAACCTTAAGGTGACCGTAACATCCGCGATGCCCGCTAACGGCGTAAAGATAGAAGTGACAGCAAAGAAAGACGATGGCACTAACCCGGCTCCTTTCTTCTCCAGTACGGTGAATGCTACGGCGGCCGCGACTAACTTTACCATTACCGGCACTCCCCTGGCTACACAATGCCTGGTGCAGGTGCAGGTAACCTCGCTCACGAAAGCATCGAATGTTTTTGCGGGCAGCTATCGCTATGCGAGCAAGTAAACGCTTTGTAATTGTCAGCGAACATCGAGCGCATCCCGCAAACCATTTCCCAGTAAATTAAATGCAAGCACAAGAAGCATGATGGCGAAGCCCGGCGCGAGGGCCAGCATGGGATTTTGTGTGATGATGAAATTGTAATTCTCTTTTATCATCAGTCCCCAACTCGGTTGGGGTGGTTGAACGCCGATGCCCAGGAAACTTAATCCCGCTTCGATCACAATGGCGGAGGCAAAATTAGAAGCGGCGATAACGATCACGGGTCCGAGGATATTAGGCCAGATATGCCTTACTATCGTACGGAAATAAGAGTAGCCAAGCGCCCTCGTGGCCTCGATGTATTCCAGTTCACGGATAGCCAGCACCTGCCCGCGTACGAGCCTGGCCACACTCACCCACATGGTGAGGCCTACTGCAATGAAGACCTGCCAGAATCCCTTCCCCAGGGCAAGTGTGATTGCGAAGACAAGGAGTAAAGTTGGAATGCTCCAGATCACATTGATGAACCACATGATGATGTCATCGGTCCGGCCGCGGAAGTAACCGGCAAGGGATCCCAGTATCAAACCTATACTGAGTGAAATGATCACGGTGATGAGACCGACACTAAGACTCACCCGCGTTCCTACTATGAGCCGGCTGAGAATATCGCGGCCGAATTTATCGGTGCCCAATACGAATTTATTGCTCACCACCGGCTCCCCGGCGAGTTGGTTGCGATGATAGGCCTGCCGTTCGGTCAAACCCTCATCGATGAATTTCTGAACAATGAAACTATCGCCGGCCTGCGTGACTGAATTGATGGGCACGAAATAAAATGCATCCTCTTCTCCCGACATCAGCCTCGAGAAGAATCCGGGTTTATCCACCTGTTTATCTTTTCTTACTTTAATGAAACTTTGCCGGGTGCCGGGCTTGCTGCCACCCATTTCCAGGATGATGCGATTGGCATAAGGAGATGGATCGGGAGCAATGAAATAAGCGAAGATCCCAATGAGTATTGCCAATAGGATGATAATAAGGCCGAAGATGGCGCCCTTGTTCTTTTTCAGGCGTTTCCAAGCGGCCTGTTGAAAGGAAAGAGGGAAGGAACTCATCGCAGGAAGATAAAACTATTTCATTAAACGGTTGATATCGCCAGCGAACCGTTGTTCATTTTACCTTTCTGCCCTTCCATTCATATTTACCGAATTGACCAAACAAACCGGAGAGGATGGTGTAGGCTATATGGATCGGCTGCAGGAAGAAGAACCAGGCAACGAGATAGCGTTTGTTGAAAAACCGGGTGATCGAATCCATGAATGGCCATTCGATGATCGTCTTCGCGATCCAGAGGATCAATGCCAGCCACCAGTAGTCGTGTTGATAGAAACCGGCAACCGCCAAAACGAGAAAGGAGATATTGAAGAAATAAACCAAGAGGAGTACCGCAGTGATCCTCTTATCATCGAAACGTGTCGCCTTGCTTGCCCAGCGTATCCGTTGTTTGAAAAAAGCCTGCCAGGTTCGCATGGGTTGTGTGCTGACAATAGCTTCCTTCGATTTCAGGTAGCTGATGCGGCCGGGAAACTGTTTCCAGATCTTATGCATGAGAAGCATGTCATCTCCCGAGGCAATATCATCGATTCCCGAAAAACCATTTACACTCTCGAATGCCTGCCGGGTGTATGCGAGGTTCGCCCCATTACACATGGAATGAAACTGCCGGTGCACCGATCCACCCGTGATGCCCTGCAGAATGGCAAAATCGAAATCCTGGAACAGCCCGACTAATGACCCTGACCTGTCAATCGAAACCGGTGCGGCGATGAAAACAGGTTTATCCTTTTCATATAGGGCCGCCAGGGTAGAAAGCCAATCGGTATGACAATGACAGTCTGCATCGGTGGTCACAATGAGCTCGCCCGTGGCGAAACGCACGCCGGCGTCCAATGCCATTTTCTTATACGAGTTGGAGGGGCCAATAGTGAACTGGACCAGTCGCACGCCTGCAAAACTGCGCGCTATGTCTACGGTAAGATCTGTCGAGTGATCATCCACGACTATTATTTCGAATAAGTGCGCCGGATAGCTCTGCGCCTTTAGCGACTGCAGCAGTAGCCCGATATTTTCGGCTTCGTTGCGCGCGGGAATGATGACGGAGATCATGGTGGAGGGAGAAGTTCCATTCCATTGAAAGAGTGGGATGGCGGTCCAGCTTCGCCAGTAATAAAGAATAAGACTGGCGTATGAAACGAATAGTACTATGATGATAGCAGCGAGGATCATATCGAATAGGGACAAATCTACTCATTGCCCGCTTACTGTAGCATGGCCTTTCGTATTTCAGCGATAAACTTTGGTTGAACAATGCTGTGGCCACCATCCAGGATGGTGATCGAACAATACTCTTCGATGCCATCGCAAAATTGCCGGCCTCTCTTTGGCAGGATGATACGGTCAAACTTTCCATAGAGCAGGCGGACCTCTGTTTTATTCGTTCTTATATATCTCTTGATGCGGGAAAGAGAAGGCCTTAATTTCCGGAGGCTTATCCATCGATCGTACAATACGCGCCGTGCTGTCTTATCGCCGATATAGCTCTTCACGAAGCGTGTGACACTTTCATTCGCGAGCCCGCATTTTTGCAGCAAATTGATCAGTCCGAAGAACCAGCCGGGTCTGTCCATGGTGAGGCTGAAAAGGCGGTTGCCAACCCGTGTCTGGGTTGCCAACCAGTACCAGGGGTTCACCCGCAACCCATCGGGAGCCAGGAGAATCAGCCTGCAAAAGGCGGCTGGCCGGGCCTCGTAAATGCTGAGTGCCACACGGGCGCCGAGGCTATTACCCATCAGGAACAATGGCTTACCGCGGAGAGATTGCAGCTCCTTTAACGAAAACAAATCATCGATGATCGTGAGCAAGTCATCTCCCGTACAAAGGAGTTCCCGCCATTCCGTTTTGCCATGAAACGGCAGATCGATGCAGATGAATGTGAAGGAATTGGCCTCATTATCAACGAGAAAAGAATAAAGTGAGGCCGATTCGCCAAATCCATGGAAGCAGAGGATGGGCCTTGGGCCGCGGCCAAGAATAGAGTAGGAAACAGCAGACCGTTTATATTGAAGCAGCCCGGAAGCCATGAAATTTTTTAAAAGGATTTAGTTGCACGATCCAAATTTAATATTAATTTTGAATAGTTGCACAAACAACTATATGCCAAACAACCATTTTAAGAAAGGTGAACTATACAGCTTTGTGACCGGCAAGGCATCGACGGCCATTGCCCGTCGCCTGCAGAAGAAATTCAACAGTGCCGGCCTCAATATCACCATTGAACAATGGAGTGTGTTGTATCATCTCTGGAAGGAAGACGGCCGTAGCCAGCAGCAACTATGTAACGCCACTTTTCGCGATAAGCCGAGCATCACCCGGCTGGTCGACAATCTCGAGAAACTGAATCTTGTGAAGCGTGTGGCATCGGAGAATGACAGGCGGATCAACCTCATTTATCTCACCAAGCAGGCGCAGAAACTGGAAGAGGAGACGATGCAGATAGCCGACGAGACGTTGAACGACGCCTTGAAGACGGTGCCACCGGATAGGATAGATGTGTGCAAGGAGGTGCTTCAGGTAGTGTATGACAATTTAAAATAGCGTGCGACGTGAATCGTGAGTCGTCAAGCGTGAATAACGTGAATCGTGAGTCGTCAATCGTGAATACACTCCGCGATAAGAATATTCCAATCGACCAGGACATTGCTCGATTCGAATATTCTCATCATAGAGTGTTGTATTCACGATTGACGACTCACGATTGACGACCTAATATTGTAAAAACATAAATTTCGGCCTATGCTTGCAGCAACCAAGAATCTCCTGAAAGGAGGACAATTCCTTGTCAGGGAATCCCTGCCATCAGACACTTTTATCCCCGAGGACATGGTAGAAGAACAGAAAATGATCCGCGACATGTGCGATCAGTTCCTGGATGCGGAAATATATCCCATACTCGACAGGATCGACAATCTCGAGCCCGGTCTCATGAAATCGCTGGTGAAGAAGGCCGGTGAGCAGGGCCTGTTGTCGGTATCCTTTCCCGAGGAGTATGGCGGGTTGGGCAAGGACTTCGTTACCTCAACGATTGTAAACGAATATCTCGGGGCGGGCCATTCCTTCTCGGTGGCAATTGCAGCGCACACGGGGATCGGCACCCTGCCTATCCTGTATTTCGGTACGCCCGAACAGAAGCAGAAGTATATTCCGAAACTCATCACCGGCGAATGGGCGGGTGCGTATGGCCTGACCGAACCGAATAGCGGTAGCGATGCATTGGGCGCGAAGACCACCGCGACGCTGAGTGCGGATGGGAAATTTTATTTGCTTAATGGACAGAAATGCTGGATCACCAATGGAGGATTTGCCCAGGTGTACACGGTGTTTGCCAAGATTGATGGCGATAAGTTCAGCGCGTTCATCGTAGATCGCGGAACGGAAGGCTTTACACAGGGACCGGAAGAGCATAAGATGGGCATCAAGGGTTCATCCACGGTACAATTGTATTTCCAGGATGCCAAGGTCCCTGTTGAGAATCTTCTCGGGGAGGTTGGCAAGGGACATAAGATCGCATTTAATATTCTCAATATCGGGCGCCTGAAATTATGTGCAGCAGCAACGGGTGGTGCAAGAAGGGCATTGACCGATACGGTTGTGTATGCCAAGACCAGGGAGCAGTTCAAGCAGCCAATCGCCAACTTCGGGGCCATCAAGCATAAGCTTGCCGAGATGGCGATCAAAATATTCGTTGCCGAATCGTCGCTTTACCGGACAGCCGATTGGATCGACGAGAAGGAGAAGGAATTACTGGCGGCCGGGAAACCTTTCAACGAGGCCATGCTTGGCGCCGCAGAAGAATATGCTATCGAATGTGCGATGCTCAAGGTATATGGTAGCGAGGTACTGGACTTCGTAGTAGATGAAGGTGTGCAGGTACACGGGGGCAATGGCTTCAGCGCCGAGTATAATATTTCACGCGCCTATCGCGACAGCCGCATCAACAGGATCTATGAAGGAACGAATGAGATCAATAGGCTCCTTACACTGGACATGACATTGAAGAGAGCGATGGGTGGGCGTTTGGATCTGATGGGACCGGCAATGAGCGTGCAGAAGGAACTGATGAGCATACCCGATTTTGGAGCCGGGGATGATGCGCCCTTCGCGAAAGAAAAGAAGCTGGTTGCAAATCTGAAGAAGGCGCTGCTGATGTCGGCGGGCGCCGCGGTTCAAAAGCTCATGATGAAGATCGAGAATGAACAGGAGGTCCTTATGAATCTCGCGGATATGGCGATCGAGATCTTCAATTCCGAAAGCGTATTGCTGAGAGTGATGAAGATGACCGAGCAACAGGGAGAGGAAGCCACGCTTCTGCAGCAGGACATCATGCGCACCTATCTTTACGATGCAGCCGATAAAATAAATAAGTCTGGAAAGGATGCCATCAATTCATTTGCCGAAGGGGATGAACAACGGATGATCCTGATGGGTCTTAAGCGCTTCACCAAGGCCGAGCCCTTCAATAGTAAAGAGTCGAGGAGAAGGATTGCCGATAAAATGATTTCGAAAGGAAAGTATAGTTTCTAATCAATTCCATTGTTTTTTATCATAGTTGAAGACGATCGTCTCGAAAGAGGTCGTCTTTTTTTTGTCCTGTTCGCCATAGATCGACTTGAGTTCCTGTCGTGTGGTCTGCAGTTCCTCCAACTGGCGTACCCGTTTCTGTTCAAAGAAAAGTCCAAAGGCCATGGTGAGGGACGAGAAGATAGATACCAGGAAAAGGATCAGGTTGGCATCCTCTTTAAAAGGAGTGTTGAGGATCGTGTTCACTACATACACATAGCCATACCCCACGCAGGCAAAAAGGAGCGAAGCCACCATAAGCGCCTTGCCCGCCGCCTTATGATACACCACGGTGATCTTCACCTGGTGGATAAAGAAGGACAACGAGAAGAAGAGTGTCAATAATATTCCGGGCCCCTGTACGTCCTCATCGTGTTGTCGGACAGGCCGAAGATCGTAAGCATGATAAGCTCGAAGCCCACGAAGCATGCGATGGATATCAATAATTTTCTCTTGAGTGAGGGGGTTCTGCTAAAATAGGTAAGGAATAACAGGATTGCAGGGGTAGCACTTAGGGTGATAAGGTTCCTGAGATTAACAGCTGTGCCATTGCCCAGGTCAAAATATCCCAGCAGCAGGATAGTATTGCTGCAAATGAGAATATAGTAGGCAAGCAGTGCCGGAAAACTTCTGTAACGGACCAGTCTCAGGAGGATTATGAGTATCGGCGGAAGCGCCAGCGCAACCGTCGAAATCAACCCCATCAACTTGAACAAATTCATACGCTTGATTTTTCGTTAGGATAAGGAATGAAGCCGAACACAACCATTCGGTTTCATCGTATAAATTTAACGCTCGTTTTCCGCACATAGTGCTTAATTATAATGGTTTATACTAAAATTCAGTAAAACCTTGTGCTTATTCAGTAATAATACGCAATCGTATGCTAAGTGGTTTTATCTAATCGTCGTGGTATGTTACGATTTCGGGCTTTTCTTCGAAAAACGGGGCAAGAAAAATGGGTAGGCATCGTGGCGTAGCGGAACGGGGATCAATGGAGCGGATAGGCCTCCCCGCGATGGCAGATCATACAGGTTATCACGTTCAGGTATTCCGGCCGGATAGTCTTATCGTAATTGAAGTTACTCTTATTGATCTCGATGGTCATCCGCATCATCTTCAGCGCATTTTCCTTCATCTCGTTTCCATCGGCCGCATAGTCCAGGCTATCCGGCATGTCCTTCATTGCGGAGTGACAGAAACTGCAGTCGACCCCCAGGGACACCGTATAGGACTTCATGATGCTGTCCAGCATGGCATCGGGGATATCTTTGGGCAGGACCTTCAGATTCTTATGGCGGTCGTCCGGGTTGGCAACCCAGGCCACCCCTGCCAGGACCAGCAGGCCGAGCACCATCAGCGTTATTATTTTCTTATCGATCATGAAGGCTTATTGTTGATTTGCAATTTATCCCTGACGAGAAATTGCTGCGATAGGTTGGCCCATCGCGCCGATCAACGATTTTTCGTTAAGTCGGACGCCGCGGCTTCATCCAGGAACCAATACAATGTCCCGTCAACAGGCTTTATCACCTGGGCGGGGTATTTGTCTGGATCTGATTTTCCTTCCAGGATCTCCTTTACGGCCTCTGCCTTATCGGCTCCCGTAACCAGGAACGCGACCGCCGCAGACCTGTTCACAATGGCCGCGGTCAGCGTGATGCGAAACATATCCTGTTCTTCCAGGAAAAATGCCGTCACCCATTTTTCATTCTCATGCACCACTTCATAACCGGGAAAGAGTGAAAGCGTGTGGGCATTGTCGCCCAGCCCGAGAAAAACAAGATCGAATGAAGGGCCGCTGTCCTTAAAATATTGATGTAAAATGGCATTGTATGCAGTCACGGCGGCTTCAGGTGACAGATCCGTGCGCATGATATATACCTGTTCCTTTCGTACGGGAACGAGATCCAGCAATTCTTCAAAGGTCATCCTGGCATTATTGCGCTCGTCCGCAAAGGGAACAAAGCGCTCATCACCCCAGAAGAAATGAAGCTTCGCCCACTCGATTGAATTCTTATATTTTTCCGACGCCAGCAATCGGAATAATTTCCTGGGCGTACTTCCGCCGGATAACGAAATAGTGAAGCGATCCGATTGCTTCAACACCCCGGCTATGTATTGTACGAGCCAGTCCGCAACCTTCAGGCTTAGTTCATCACCATTTGCCGAAATATTTATTTCCATTTTCAGCGCTTATTTATTTTCAATGACGGCAGGTGTCGGTACCGTTGCCCAGGAGTGACCATCCCTGGCGATCAATGCCTCGGCATCTTCAGGTCCCCAACTATCGGGAGCATAATTTGGAAAGTCGACAGGAAGTCTTTTCTCCCAAACTTCCAGCAATGGCGTGATCACTTTCCACGCGGCTTCTACCTGGTCTGCCCTCATGAACAGGGTCTGGTTTGCCTCTATCACATCTTCAAGCAATGTTTCGTAAGCCTCCGGCTCCTGTTCCTGGTAGGCTTCCGAATAGTTGAAGACCATATCCACGGGATTCAATACCATCTCGGTGCCCGGACGTTTCGCCTGGAACCGTATGCGGATATCCATTTGCGGTTGTATGCCGAAGGTGAGACGATTGGCTCTCCAGGTATCTGCGGCTTCCGGTGGAAATGCGAAATGAGGAGCTTCCTTGAAATGTATGGTGATGAGGGTTACTTTCTCGTGAAGACGTTTGCCGGTACGGATATAGAAGGGCACATTCTTCCAGCGCCAGTTATCGACGAAGAATTTCGCGGCAACGAATGTCTCTATATTGGAATGTGTGTCCACGCTTTTCTCCTGGCGATAGCCCGGCGCCTGTTGTCCTTTCACCCAGCCGGCGCCATATTGCCCGCGTACGGCCTGTTCATGCACATCCTCGGTATTTATTCTTCTTATTGCATTAAGTACATCCACTTTCTTATTCCTGATCTCGTTGGAGTCGAATGAGGTTGGCGGCTCCATCGCGATCATGCAAAGGAGTTGCAGCACGTGGTTTTGAACCATGTCCCTCAATGCGCCGGATTGTTCATAGTAACCTCCGCGATCCTCCACGCCTACTGTCTCGGCGGCGGTGATCTGCACATGATCTATATAGTGATTATTCCAGATGGGCTCGAACATTGCATTCGCAAAACGGAAGGCAAGTATATTCTGCACTGTTTCTTTTCCCAGGTAGTGATCGATACGGAATATCTGTTCTTCCTTGAACATGCCACTCAGCAGCTGGTTGAGGTCATGGGCACTTTGCCAGTCGTGGCCGAATGGTTTTTCAAATACGATCCTGCAATTCGAGGGATTGGTGCAGATGCGTTGTGCGGATAATTTCTTCGCGATATCCGGTGCGAGCTGCGGCGCCACTGCCAGGTAGAAGATCACGATTGGTTCGACATTCCACTCCTTTCCCTTCTCATTGATCCAGGTCACCATGTTCTGGTAGGAACCATCGTCCTGCAGGTCCATGCAATGATAGGAAATCCGCGAAGCGAACTGTGGCCATTTCTCATCTATCCTTTCCTTACGTCTCGAAAATTGTTTTGTGCCATCGAGTAATTTATTCCTGTATTCGTCCTCCGAAGCGAAGGCGGTGCGGCCAACACCAACTACCATGAATTTATCGGGCAGTTGTCCATCGATGAATAAATTATATAAGGCCGGGATTAATTTGCGGTTTGCCAGATCACCACTTCCTCCAAAGATGAATAGAATTGTAGGAGGCAAGTTTGTTTTCTTTTCCATAAAAATTATTTTCTAAACTATTTATTTACCATTCAGTATGAAAGCTTCCTTCCTTATCGATGCGCTGATAGGTGTGTGCGCCGAAGTTGTCCCGCTGCGCCTGTATCAGGTTGGTAGGCATGCGGTCGCTCGTGTAGGCATCGAAGTAGGCAAGCGCACTCGATAGTCCCGCGGCCGGTATTCTTGCGCCGGCATATAATGCCACTGTCTTTCTCAATCCCGCCTGTTTCTTCTTGAAGATGGCGGCTATCTTTTTATCAGAGAGAATATTGACAAGCTGTGGTTTTTTCTGATAGGCTGCAGTGAATACTTCGAGCATTGAAGAGCGGATAATGCAACCGCCTCTCCAGATCTTCACTACATCTTTGAGCGGGATATCCATTTGTCTTTCGCCCGATGCCTTCTGCAGCATCGCGAGGCCCTGCGCATAACATACCAGGGAAGATGCATATAAGGCATCCTGTAGTTGTTGAATGAGCTTTTCTTTATTCGTCGTGAATTTTTTGATCTTTGGTTTGTAAAGCGCTGCGGCTGCTATGCGTTCATCCTTGTACACCGACAGATCACGCATGGCTACCGCCATATCTATTGTAGGAAGAGGCACGGGCAGGTCCATCGCTTCCTGCGAGGTCCATTTTCCCGTTCCTTTCGAGCCCGCCTTATCGAGGACCATGTCGACAAGCGAGTTGCCGGTTACATCATCCTTCGTCTTAAATATATCCGCGGTGATCTCTATCAGGAAGGATTGCAATTCGCCTTCATTCCATTTCCTGAACACATCATGCAATTCTTCGTTAGTAAGTTCGAGGCCTCTCTTAAGGAAATCATAGATCTCACTGATGATCTGCATGAGGGCGTATTCGATGCCGTTGTGCACCATTTTTACATAGTGCCCCGCAGCAGCCTTGCCCATGTAGGCGACACAGGGTTCATTATTCACCTTTGCAGAAATTGCCTCGAGGATCGGGCGTATCTCGTGCCATGCCTCTACATCTCCACCGGGCATGATACTAGGGCCTCTCCTTGCGCCCTGCTCGCCGCCGCTTACACCCATTCCCATGAAATGGATTTTCTTATCCTGCAGGAATGCTATCCTTTTCAGTGTATCGGTGAAGTGTGAATTGCCTCCATCGATGACGATATCGCCGGATTCGAGTAGTGGGAGGAGATCCCTGATGACTGAATCAACGGCAGGTCCTGCAGGCACGAGCATCATCACCTTACGCGGAGTCTTCAGTTGGGAGATCATTGCCTCAAGCGTGTTGACGCCCCTGACCGTGGTCCCGGGTGATGCCGAGGATTCAAGCAGGCTGCCCTTGCTGGTGTCTTTATCGAAACCTATGGCTGCAAAGCCATGATCGGCAATATTCAGGAGGAGATTACGGCCCATGGTTCCAAGCCCAACCATGCCGAAATCAAATGAAGGAGTACTCATAACTAACAGGCTTATTGAGCGGCGAAGTTATCGCAATCAGGCGAAAGAGATAAAAACATGGATCAATCCTTTTGTTCTCTCCGGACGCCGTTCAATGGATCCACCGCTCGAAGAATTCCCAGGTCCGCAGCAGCTGATCGATGCGCTGGCGATTATTTCCGCTCCGCGTAAGCTCGTGCGTACCTCCCGGGTGGCGCACATATTCCACCGGCCTTCCCAGCACTTTCAGACTACGGTACAGCATTTCGCCCTGTATCACACCGGTACGCCTGTCACTTTCACCGTGGAAGATAATGAGCGGGGTGGTGATGTTTTCCACATAGGTAATGGGAGATTCATGTTGAAGAAGTTCTTTTACTTTCGGCTCCCAGGGATAGCCCCCAAAATAATTTGGGACGAGCCTCCATGCATTTCCCTCTCCGAAGAAGGTAGCAAGATCATAGACGCCCCGCTGGGCACAGGCCGCCTTGAAACGTTTGTCGTGACCTACTATCCAGGCCACGAGATAGCCCGCATAGGAGCCGCCGGAGACCAATAGTTTAGATGTATCGGCCCAACCCAGCGCTACCGTCTTTTCCAGCGCGGTTAATACATCGCTTGTGGGACCCGTTCCCCAATCGGCTACATTGCCGCGCAGGAAGTCGAGGCCATAGCCGCCGCTGCCGCGGGGATTGCAATAGACCACGCCGTATCCCTTGCTGCAGAAATACTGGTATTCATGCCACATGCTGTTTTCGCCGGGTCCCCACATGGAAGATGGCCCACCGTGGATCTCGAGCAATAGCGGATACTTCTTCCCTTCCTGGAAGTTCACGGGCTTCATGATCCAGTATTCAACCGTTTGCCCTTTGCTGTTGACGAAGGTTTTCTTTTCCGGAAACGAGAGTGCTCTCGCGGAGAGCCAGTCCGAATTGAAACTGGTAAGTTGTTTTACATTTTTCCCGTTGAGATCCGAAACGAATAATTCAGATGGATCGGCAACCTCGGTCCGGGCAAATACAATTTTATTATTCCCGATATCGAAACCCGTTATGCCGCTGTTGTCATCCGATAGGGCCTCTACTTTTCCCGTATTCAATTCTGCCTTGTACAAAGGGGCGCCGCCATTGCTCTGTGCTGCGAAATAAATGAATTTGCTATCGGCGCTCCAATCGAGATTGCCCTTACTGCGGTCGAAGGGGATCTCAATGGTCTTCTTCTCCGCGCCCGCAAGCGAAACAATAGCTAATGCCGGCACAGTGACGAACGAGGTAGTGCCATACATATATGCGAGCCATTGCCCGGAGGGTGAAATCACCGGTGAGAAGAAATTTTTCCCCTTTTCACTCAGGAGTGTACGGAGGAAACTGCCATCGGAATTAACAATGAAAATAGAACTCTCCAATACCCTGTCGGGGTGTTGCAACGAGTCCATGCTTCCGGCCAGTACAATTTGTTTGCCATCGGGAGTGAAGCTGGCGGAATTGAACCGGAAGAACCCCCTGGTGACCGCGATTGGTTTTGCATCGGGCACGGCATTGATGAGAAAGAAATGATTAAAGCTCATTTCGCTGGTGACTTCCGTCTCATCCTGGAAGGTTAGTTTATCAACCACTTTTGCCTTCTTATCATTTGCATTATTTTCCAGGTAAGCCCTGGCTTCTTCCAGGGTACCATCGGGATCTGCTTTGGTCTTGTTTGCTTTCAGGAAAGCGCTATTCTCCATGCCCGGCTTTTCATACGGCCATAGCGGGATAGTCTTCCCGGGGTTGAGAACCGAATCAACCAACAGGTCTTTCAATGATATACTGGATGAGAATAATAACTGCCGGCCATCGGGGCTCCATTTTGGTGAGCCTGCTCCATAGCGGAATTTTGTAAGCTGGACCGCCTCGCCTCCGTCGGTGGGTATGAGAAATATCTGCGGCTTGCCATCCGCTACGCGGACGAAGGCCAGTTGTTTACCGTCGGGACTCCAGGCTGCCTGCGAAGCACCATCCCTGGATGTGAGTTGGCGCGGGGCGGAAACGCCGTCGGTTGATACCATCCATAGCTGGTTCACGTACTTGTATTCCCACTTGCTATCGCCATCCGGTTCAATAGTAGTGAGCGTGATGACGGCCTTGCTTCCATCACAATTAAGAGTGACAGCATTCACCGATTTTATCTTTAGCATATCGGTCACCTTTACCGGTTCCCGTAGTTTTTGGGCTAAGGCTGGCAGAAGGAAAAGACAGCTTGAAAATGCAACCAGGAATTTTCTCATCTGATAATTTTGGTGATTGAATGTACGAATTCATGGTCGTTTATTTTGCATAGAGCAGGAAGCGGATGGCCCTTTATGATTTGTTAAAAGAAGGGACTGGTTTTAATAACGGCAGAAAGAGCCGCCTGGCGGCCAGCCCGCTGTGAGAGGAAGGCAATGAGGCAGGGCATAGCAGCGTTTCTATCCTGAGATTGGGAGTGGGTTTTAGGCCACTCTGTACTAACTTTGCCTTAATTATTGAGATATGCCCGATACTATTACAGCCCCCGTTCTAACCGCCAAAGATTTTATTACCGACCAGGAAGTCCGTTGGTGCCCCGGATGCGGCGATTACTCCATTCTTGCACAGGTACAGAAGGTGATGCCTACACTCGGTATACCGAGGGAGAATATCGTTATCATTTCCGGCATCGGGTGCAGTAGCCGCTTTCCCTACTATATGAATACCTATGGCATGCATTCCATTCATGGGAGGGCCACGGCGGTAGCCTCGGGATTGAAGGCGAGCCGGCCCGAACTCAGTGTCTGGATCGTGAGTGGAGACGGCGATGGATTGAGCATCGGCGGTAATCATACCATTCACCTGTTGCGCCGCAACTTCGATGTGAACATTTTACTTTTCAACAACCAGATATATGGATTGACGAAGGGGCAGTATTCTCCAACTTCAGAAGAGAAGAAGGTGACCAAGTCTACGCCTTTCGGAAGTATCGATCACCCTTTCAATCCACTCGCCCTGGCATTGGGTGCCGATGCAACCTACGTGGCAAGAACGATGGACCGCGATCCGAAGCATTTGCAAGCCATGCTGATCAGGACGAACCAGCACAAGGGCGCTTCATTCCTGGAGATCTATCAGAATTGCAACATCTTTAATGACGGCGCTTTTGAAATATTTACGGAGAAATCGACGAAACCGCAGGAGACCCTGTTCCTCGAGCAGGGG